>ERZ1027217.199-NODE-199-length-32687-cov-52.120281_pt1 | contig 32687 bp, 8 predicted proteins | sample MGYA00519268_ERZ1027217 | MGnify/ENA primary metagenome ERZ1027217 (study PRJEB26926, sample SAMN06164537) | human gut metagenome | biome: ENVO:00009003; feature: ENVO:2100002; material: ENVO:00002003 | host: Homo sapiens | place: USA | collected 2012 ...
GAGGTGCTATGAAGGTAGGTGGAATGTTATCAGACGGATTAACTGCGTTGGGAGTTGGTACTGACCAAATGACTACAGCAGATAAGATATTGGACAGCAAGTTCCTTAAACTGACTCCTCTGGGATTAGTAAATGCAATAGGAGCTAAAAAGGCAGATACTATTACTAAAGATAATGAAGCATTTGAACAGGTAGGTTCATCATATGGAGGAACTCAAGCCACAGTAGATGATGCTCTTACCAAGAGTGGAAAGAAGTATGGTCTACTTAGTGGGAAAGCTAGAAATAAGGCTAACCAGCAAATACACAATGCTCAAATGCAGCAGTCAAAAATGAGTAACATAGCTGATGAAGCACAGATGGCATTTACTGCTTCTAACAATCCACTAATAGGATTGGGCACTCAGCTTCAACTAAATGGAGGTTATCAGCAAAGTACTGTAAGAGCTGGTAAATCTGGACTTAAAATGGATAGAGAGTTTGCTAAGAGGGTAATTAAGTTATCCAATGGAAAGAAAAGCAAAGCTAAGAAAATCCAAGAGGAAGTTAGAGCAGAAGAGGTAGCTGGATTCCAAAAAGGTGGAAGTATAGATGGTATGACAGGAGCTGCACCTAAGATTACCTTTGAATCATGGTATAATATGGTTCCAGAGGATAGAAGGGATACTACTTCTTATAACCTCAGGAGGGCTTTTGAACTAGCCCCAAGGGAGGAACTGGAAGCATGGAGAACATCTAGTGTATCTGATTTAAAGGCAGGAAAAAATCATCTAAGTTCAGTCTATTTAGACCCTAAGACTGGTGTCTACGAGTTTATGAAGGCTAAAGACCACCCAACTCTTAAATATGAGTTAGATTGGTACAACTCAAATGACCCAGAAGCTATTCAATTTAGAAATAGCTATGACTTAGATAAGTCTGGAGATTATTATAGATATGTTCCTAAGAAGTTTAAAAATGGTGGAGCTGTTAATGTAATACCAGACGGAGCATTACACGCTCATAAGCACCATTTAGAGGACGTAGATGGAAAGTTTGAGGAGGTAACTACTAAAGGTATTCCAGTTATTACTGAGGAAAAGGGTGGCGATATAAAGCAACACGCTGAGGTAGAAAGAGAAGAAATCATCTTTAATCTTGATGTTACTAAGCAATTAGAAAAGTTAATGCAGGATGGCTCTGATGAAGCTGCTATTGAAGCAGGTAAGTTACTTGTACACGAGATTCTAGAGAATACAGTTGATAACACAGGATTATTAAAGACAGTTGAGTAATGAAAATTGAAATAGGAGACAAGGAATATAATGTGACTTGTGCTAGGACTGAGGAGGAAAGAATCAAGGGATTACAGGGAGTCACAGAACTAAAAGATGATGAGGGTATGCTATTCTTCTTCGAAGAACCTCAGACTGTAGGATTTTGGATGAAAGATACTAAAGTTCCTTTAGATATTATCTTTATTAATGAAGATATGGAAGTAATATCAGTGTATCAGGGAGAACCTGAGAATGAGAATATAGCCGAAGAAGATAATGTTAAGTTTGTATTAGAGGTTAATCAAGGCTCTGGAATTGAAGAGGGAGATGAACTCGATATTGAAGAGGACGAGGAATTACCTAAGATGAAAGTAATTGCGCCTGATGGTTCTACTCAAATGGAATTAGAAGGTGGGGAGAGAATCTTTAGTAGAAAGAATACGAGAACATTAATTAGAATGGCTAAGAGGGCTTCTAAATCTAAAGAAGATAAAGATTATAAAGCATTAGGTAAGAAGATGTTTACTTATCTAAAGCAACAGGACGAAAGAGAACCTGAATATGTAGAAAAGAAGGATTAAGAAAAAAATAAGGGCGATACCAGTGAAATTAATCACCAGTATCGCCCTAATTGTTTATATGAAGTAGTTTTCCTTCATTATGTTTTTTACTTTTTCAATAGTATCATCTAAATTATCATTGGTTATAATATAGTCAAAGTCCATATAATCATCCAATGCGGTTTCAGACGGATGGTTATCTACATATCCTGTGTCTCTGTTCACTCTTATTAATATACCACCATGTTCTCTGATAGCATCTGCTTCAGACGGAAATCTTACATCCGTTACAACCCAAAAGTCATCTTCTAAGGAATAGTTGGAAAACAAAGCATCTACCCATACATTAGGGCTAATGTTTCTTCCGACCTCAGTTCCAAACTTCTGTAGTAATTCTCTATATGTATAGAATCCTCCCTCTGGCTTAGCAATAGTACTATCTGACATTTTGAATATATTATCTTCAAAAGCTTCCACCTTTACATCAAGTATTACAGCTAAAGCTTGTTTTAGCTTATCTGCAAATGCATGTTTTACCCATCTTTCATCTAATGCTTTAATTATTTTGCATATAGTGTCTTTACCACACTGTTTCTTACCAGAAATTCCTATTAACATTATCCTATTCTTCCTTAGTTGGGTCTATATAATCCCAGATTGGCTTAGTAGCTCTAGTAGCTGCCACAGTATTAATTAAACCCTGATACAAAGACTTATCTCCTGATATTACACTTGAGAATGTATCTACTGTTCTGTTAAGTGTTTCAAATGAGAATGGAGTCCATTGTGTTCCTCGTCCAGCAATAGCATCAAGGAAGTTAAAGTCATAAGCAGAGTTGGTAAGTATCTTACTACCAAGAGATAAAGTTGTATTTATTACAGCATCATTCATGGTATCATTACCTCTCTCCTTAATATCATCCTTAACAAATTCTGCCAAAGAGCCGCTGACTACTGCCCCAACGAATAATAACATGAACAAGTCATAGAACAATTGACGTAAATTAGACCTATACGCCCTTCTAAGATTCTCATCTTCATTATTCCAGATGTCATTAGTCATTAGTTTCCATCCCTCTCTTATACTACCCTTTTTATAAGAACCTACTACTAAGTCATTTAAAACCTTAGTGAAGGTCAATAAGATACCTTCCTCAAATCGTCCTTCCCATTTATAAAATGGAAATCCTGTATCTTCAGTAGTTGCTTCATCTGTAAGCTGTCCCTTATCATCTAATTTGTGATAATACTTTTGACCATTCTCTTCGTAGTGGACTAGTCTACCCTGCAGTTTTATACCTTCAGGGGCTAGATATTGATTCTTCTTAGAAGACCAATATGTACACATTTGGAAGAATAGACCTCCAATTAGAGTACTTTGAAACATAGATTTCTTCTCATGAGAATAATATCCATATATAGAGTCAGCTAAAGCCTTATGGCTCTCCGATTGTTGAACGGTGTATGCCTTTGGTAGAGCATCACCCACTCTGAATAATGAGCCATCTGCATTCCTAGTATGCTCCTTAACTAACTGGTGTGCCATAGTGTAGTATAGTGCTTCTTGCTTCTTGTAATCGGGACTAGATGTATTACCATTAGCATATGCACTAAATCTACTATCCTTCTTCCAATCATAAACTAACTTACCATTCACCACAGAGTGTGCTTCCCAACATCCGTCACCTCTCATTTGTGCTCCGAATATAGTCATTCTGTTATAGAAGTCAGGTCTTGATGCAAATCTAAATGCTGAAGCCCAAAAGTTCCATATACCTGCTTGGTCTGACTTTATCTTATCAGCATAAGTGTTCATGTCCATATCATTAAGACCATATTGTTCATTTAATAGCTCCGACATGGATTTGGTATTACCATAATGGATAGCATCAGCTATAGCATACTTATAAGCCTTAGTCATATTCTCCTTAGTAAAAGCTAAACCTCCGTCTGGTTTTCTTATTACCAATGATATATCCTTCCAGATTCCATCTAAATGCTGATACATTTGAACTGGAGAGAATGCTAATGCAATCTTTGATGCAAATCCCATCAATCCTCCAGTTATTGCTGCTAAAGGTTTACGGTCGTCAGAAATTAGAGACTGATTAAATATCTTGTTTCTAACGTAGTCACTTAAATACTTTAAATCATCTTCAAACTTATCATTCAGAATAGTACCCATGTCACTTAAATGGATAGCTAGAGCTTGAAGTGATGGGAAGATTTCATCTAAGTGTTCCTTAGCTGAGTATGCAGTAATATGTTTAAGTAACAGGGTTTCAAGGTTTGCTTCAAAGAACTCTGGTTTCCTGTCCTCTATTAGACTTAGTCGTATCTCTGAACCCTTTTCACCAATATCAAATGAGTTGGTCATCTCCCACAGCTCACCCTTACGGACTTTCTCAATTTTAACGTCAGTTGGGTCTAAGAAGCCCTCTACCTTTGTTTTAGCCCTTTCTACAGCCTTCTTTGGATTCCAATCCTGGAGCTTGTCTTTTATTGCAGATAATAGTCCCTTACTTGAGGCAATAGATGTAGCATTACCAGCAGCTAGAGGTAGCCTGTAATATCTAACATCACCTGACAACCTTAGTTCCTCTAATTCCTCCTCAGTCATATTCTTAAATCTGTTGGAATTAACCGTTTTAAGAAAATACTTCAGAAATTTCCTCTGTGCCTCAGATAGCCCAGTTGTCGGGTCGTCTGGATTCTTTAGTAGTATATCGCCATCGTCTGTATATACTATCATATCTCTATATAGAGTAGCCTGATTGCCTATTGTCCTTTCCTTTAAATAGGTGAAATTCTGGTCCTTCTTTAATTCATTGACTAAATTCCTGATTTCTCCTTGAGACCTATTTACGGTATCCCTAATATTCTGATAAGCCACAGTTACTAGGGAGGTCAACTTATTTAGGATAGGACTCTTCATGTTACCAGGATTATCAAGATATGTACCTTCCATACCAGCTTTCCATACATAAATTGATTCTAACCACTTATCATGGTCACTAAGCTGCTGTCTGAAGTCAAGACCGTCTATTTCACCAATAGCCATTTCTAGCATCCTGTATACTTGAACGTGAGGCATACCTATTACATCATCGTTAGGTCTAGTATCATTAACGTTAGGGAATGCTTCCAAAAACTCTTTTCTAAGGTTAAGAAGCTCTAGTCTAAGCTGAGTTGGGTCTCCAATGCAAGCATCTAGAGCACTGGTAGATTCAGTAAACTTTCTCCACTTCTTGTTTATCTTAGTATCATCCTTAACATTAGATATAATCTCTCTAAACCTGTTATAGAATATATCATACCTATTCGCCATCTTAACAGCAGCATTTCTTCCCTTCATATTATTTACGCCAATAGGAGACAGCTTGTCCAACTCATTGAAGCAGTATAACAGCTGTTTATTGTCTGCAGATATACCCTCCTCTCTAAATGGGTTATATACACTAACTTCTCCTACTATAGCATTCTCCTCAAACAGACTAGGTAAATTATTAAGCACTAACATAGCTTCCATTAGTTCTATATTACCATTAACGCTTTCCATCATCAAAGAATTAGGTTTATTCTGTGATATAATATCACTTTCGAATGCTCCAGTAAGACCATGTCTTCCCTTTACTAACTCTCTAGACCTTTTTAGCATTGATGTACTAATTTTCACTACATCTATTTGATTGGTAAATTTATTTCTAAGTAGTATACATCCTAGATATTCTGCAGGTTCACAGTCAACCACTTCCCAATTACGGTTACAATACCTAGACATTCTTCTTTGAAACCATCCATTAACTCCACTAGGATTGTCTGGAATTTGTGCTTTTGTAAACTCATAGTACGGATTCTCATCCTCTATAGCCTTTATTAAACCCTCCTTAATAACTTGAGTGGTGTTTATTTTTCGATTAGCAGCGCTATTCATCTTTCTCTTTACCATTATGAATAACTCCTCATACGTGTCTGCCCTAAGAGGATACCCATTGCCTTTTGGAGAGTATACATACTTACCTGTTTCTGGGTTTGGTTTGTCACCCTTTCCTTCTTTTATGGTTTCAGCCACCATATCATCCGTGATTTCTCCTGGAACGCTATCATATTTAGGGAACCACTTTGACATTACACTGGTTACAGTTTGGAGTAGGTTTTCCGTTGTAGCTTTAGTGACAAACGGTGCTGGAAGGAATTCATCAAGGTTTTCTTGTATATTAATATTTGTCTTAATATCTTGAGTCAAGTCTTCTACATGACCTGAATATTCTTTTATACCACTGTATACCCAATCGTCACCTTCTCTCTTAAAATCTGATAGTTGAATGGGAGCTACAAACAACCTAGAACCACTGGTGTTTATTCCATATTTTCTTAATAGACGCTCATACACACCTAGCTGGTATTTAAAGGTCAAGATTTTAGCAGAATCATACCCAGCTTCAGAAGCAGTTCCTACATATGGTCTGGGTGATGTCTTGTAGTCAATAATGTGGGCATTTCCCCTTCCATCAATTACTAGTAAGTCAATAACTCCTAATAGCTTATTGGGATTTCCAGATTCTCCTATCTGAGAAGTAGTTCCAGAAACTGCAACTTCTGGGAGGTATATTAAGTCTTTACCAAATTCTCTCTGTAATGATTTCTCTAGGTCTCTACAGTATTTGACGGTTTCTGCAATAACCTTGCTTGGAACTAGCTTAGTGTCTAATATAGATGGGAAATACGTATTGATTAGGAAGTTATCATCTGATTCCCTTATATTCCTACCACTCTTTGATTCACTGAAATACTTTTGTATTGCCTTATGCAGTTCAGTACCAATTTTACCCTGAGCTTTCCATTTGTTTTCAATAACCTCTCTTGCTCTAGCAAACTCCTCATCACTTACAATAGGTCTAGTTTCTACTCCCTCACCAAATATTGCATCAGCCTCCTCTTTGTCAAATTTACCTCCTGCCCATCTTGGCTTAATCTCCTTCCAATAATTTTCAGGTCTAAATTCTGGGAATAATAAGTCCCCCTCCAAGTTTCTAAGACCTTGTAGAAACTTATTCACACCAATATATCCATTTCCAGATACATTAATGTTTTCAATATCATTTTTTCCATCTTCAACCTCAGAGATTATCTTACTTGCTTTAAGAGCCTCAGTATCCATCTTTAAGTTCATTACGGAGTCATAAGTCTGGATAGCTCTATTGCTTTTACTAAACACAATGTCTCCATACTTAGATACTAAATGCCCCCTTTCAAGTAAGAAATCATCTAATTCTAATTCAGATTGGAAGATATGTCCTTTGTAATCATAAATGCATCCCATTATCCACAAAATTCTTTTAGGTCTTTATTCTTCATTAAATCTGATTTAACGTTAGCTAATACTCTATGAACCTCAGCTGACTTAACATTAAAGGTTCCTGAATATTGATTATTAGTTAGTGCAGAACCTAGATATTCAGACAGTTTTACTAAAGAGGAGTTGAATAGACTCTTTGTGTCCATAGTAGCTATACTCTGCTCCCCAAATAAGATAGAGTCTAACACTCTACCCATATTGTAAAATGTTTTATGTAGCACATTAACTGGTAGCTTACTAATAATACTATCTTGTCCAGTTATATATTTTGAAAACTCTGACACTAACAATTCCTCATTTATGTCAGAATCTGTTCTGTCCTTATAATTTCTAGCCAATAACGCTTTGTTAGGTAATTCATTCATCGCCTCCACCATTGAAAAATATAGTTGAGGGTCACTATACCTAACTGAACCCAAGAATAGGTGTAACATTTCGTGCAATGGGGCATCAATACTAGAATTATCTATATTAATGTATATATCACCATTGTAGACGAAAGCGTTAGTTGTTTTAGCATCATCTACGACTCCCTTCCATTGTTCTGAGGATAGTTCCCCGTTAGTAATGCTAACAAAATTAATACCATAGAGGTTTGCCAGCTTCTCTAATATACTATTAAAGACTCCAACATTCCTAGAGGAAGATGTAGAGTCATCAATAATTATTCCTCCCTCATATACATTGTCCCATTTATTTGGGCGTTTCCTAACTTGTATCGTAGACACCTCACTAGAAGGGGTTAGCTTAACCTCCAAGTCTCGATACGTGTTATTTATCCTAATATTAGCCTCTTTGACATCTGTTGTGCCAGTTTGAGAAAATATCTTATCATTCTTTACGAAACTCGTATCATCTATTGTTTTGACTGACAAAGAGCTATTCAGATAAGGTCTAGAGTCAGCTCCAGGTATCTCATCGAGTTCTGGATACCTGCCAAATTTATCTACAAATGTAGATGTAAAAGCATTAAATTTAAATTCAGAGAGACCAGACATCTTCAACAATGTCTGGTACTCTACTGAATTTTTATTAAGACATACTGCCATATTAACAAGGATTGTCTAATAGTTGAGTTATGATTGCAGAATACTGTAAGCCATCAATAGCTTTCACGTTTATGCCATCAACAACTCTGGTTACATAAGGTATATCTAAATCTGATTCAGAGCCACCTAGTGATTTAGCTAGGCTCACTAGAACCTCTTTACTATAGGTTTTACCCTTATAGCTTATAGATTTTAGCTTCTTGTCAGCATCAAGATTAATTACAGAATTTGAGTCAATTCTTATGTTGTAGTCGTTATATATGTCAGCTGTATCCCAGGGATTAGTATAGTTGGTATTTTCAATAACCTTTGTATAATCCTCTAGGTTAGGACCATATTGACGTCCACCCATGTCTCCATTATCATAATCATCTCCAACCCAATCCATATAATCAGAATCATAGTCAAAATCTCCATCTACCTCACCGACGTCAGCAGAGTTAGATTTCCTTACAAATAGATGATACTTCATATCTGCGTTGTTATAGTCTCTGACATAATAACTAGTAGAATAGTTAGTATCCTCAATAGGGGCGCACCACTTTTGAGCTTCTTCATAAGAGAAATCTACCCCCTCAACCAACTCTGAGTTAGAATCTAACACTGATGTGAATTTATGAAATTCCTCAACCAGCGGGGATGACTTTGTTCTAATGATGTCCTCAAAGATTGTAGTCAAAGAACTTTGAGAGACAGTGTTGTTAAAGTTAATCAGATTATAATAGAAGAATAAATCAGTTAGTGGATAACCTTGATATGTAGGAGCGCCTTGTAATTGATTAAAGGCTCTTTTATATCTGTTTAAACGCTCTATTTCTGATGTAGACTTAGGCAACATATTAGTTGGTAAAGAATACACAAATGCAGAGTTACCACTAAGTGTTCTATCTAATCTAATAGGACTTAGAGATTGAATAAATTCATTAGGTTCTATATCCTTTAATTCGGGAATCACCACAGAATCCATCCACATCTTAAATGACTCATTACCCCACCTTGTTCCTAACATAATAGGGGTGTCACCTTGAGTAGTAAAGGTATTACCAATACTATTCATAATAGTTACACCTGCTGGGACTGTAATTACCTTTTCAGAAGTTTTCATCCAAGTGTTTCTAAGAGTCATATCACAGAATGATTGGAGCTTCTTATAAACATTAGACCTTTCCTTACTACTATAGAAGCTACCATCTTTGATGATTCTAGGACCTAAATCCCTCATCATTCTGTACTTAGACATAATCATGTAGTTACCTTCCATATCCATGTGGAAAGTTTCTAAGTAGCCTCTATAGTGAGGTACTGACCAAGCTGCATCTAACACATTGAATGAATGCTTTAATCCTCCATATAGAGCAATTAAGGTATTTCTATACTCTTCGTCAGACATGAATCTGCTGAAAGAAATTCTGTATGGATTACTTTCATCGTTAGTTAGATTCCTTAGCTTTGAGATAACGTCAGAAACTTTCATAACCATTCCATTAACCATTACAGTCGATTCCTTCTCTTCACCTGAAATCTCCCTTATTCTATCCTCAAAGATACTTTCAAATTTATCAATAAACTTAAATTTATCCTCTACTTTGTTAGGAAGACCCTGATTAAGAGCATATATACTCCTTAACCTACCCATCTCAGATGCACCCTGAACTAATTGCTTTATTGAATCAATGGCTCTGTATTGTACTCCTTCAGAGTTAGTGATTACATCATTATTTATGATATAGACGAATCTAATATAATCAGATAACTCTTCTAGAAACTTATACATTGAAACCTTGTTCATAGACGCCTCCATAGACCTTATTCTCTTTCTTAAGCTATCAATCAATTCGTGACCTTTAGATAAGTCAGAGAGTCTATATTGTAACATCTTACCAATTACGAAGTCAGATGCATCTGCACCAGACCCAAACTCCTTCTTTAGTATAGAGATGAATTCAGGGTCTAATTCCCCAATGCTAGGACCATTTTCGATATACTTAATAGCACTGGTAATTGACATACCATCTTTCCTATTAAATACATTAGAGTCCATAAGCTTAGAAAGGATACGAGCAGTTTTAGACATCATAGTACCAGCTAAATCATTTAAAGGAATACCAATAGCTGTACCATAAGTATATAATCCCATCATGTTAGGACCAGCATTGATTTTAGCCAATATCGGGTCTTTAGCATTATCAGTTGCAGCAGACATTAATGCAGAGAATACTAACTTAGCATCAGTATCATTATCTACATTCTGTAACGCATCTAATACTTCGGGATTTCTTACGGATTCTAGATTACTAGTATATGAGTTAGCTAACAGTCTAAAAGTTTTACCACAAACAACTCTGTTGAATAGTAGTCCAGATTGCTTCATTACATCACCGCTACCTAGTGTAGTGTTATAATAATGGGTTAGACCATCATACACTTTAATAGCAGATGCAACTATACCAACGTTCTTCTTACCAGATTGAAAATCATACATAGACTCATACTTATTTACTACATTACCTGGAGTAAATTGTAGAGTTCTCTGACCTTCTGTTGACCCTTTAGCTATATCCTTTAACAATGCCACAGCATCATCAATAGATGATTGTGATTGCATTAAATTAATAGGATTATCACTAATCTTGAACATATAAGAAGATATGAAGTTCTTAATCATATCCTCTGGGTTACTAGAGTTCCTTACGTATAAATTATGTCGGTCAATCAACTCCTTCATTTCGTTAAAAGGAAGCCTAGAACCTTTAGGGATATACAATTTACCACCGTTTTTCTTAATCATTCTTAAGAAGTTCGATAAAGATTGTATTGAACCTAAAGAATTGTCCAAGTCATATTCTGGCAGGAATAGAACTTTTGAACCACTAAAGTTAAACAATTTCCCTGAACCTACAAAATCATAAGCCCAATTAGTCAATGCTGTATCATCAGTCTCAACCAACTCTAACTCTTTATTTGTAGGGAATGGCAGCTTCTCAGATTCCACTAATGCACTCTGAGAACTCAAATTAAAGTATGGACTCCATCCAACATACTTACCTGTCCTGTCAAATGAATATCCTAACAAGGAAACTTTATCAATATCCAAGTCAGAACCCTGCAGCCAAAACTGGAAGTAATTAACGTAGGCGGAGTTTGTGTCAGTCTCGTCAAATCCCACTACTCTCATAGGCATAAATGATTGCATAGATTGAGCAGGGATACGAGCAGCTAGAACATCCAAAGATTTAATAAAAGACGTATGTAATTCAGCAGCAGAATCTCTGATTGCATCAATACTTGGGTCTTCTATCTTAGCTCTAGGATTGGTTCTTAACTTACTAATACTTTCTGAGTATAGCTTATTCACATAAGTTATAATATCGGTAGGGTCATTCTTACCTATATACTTGGCAAATCTACTCGCCACCTTAGACTTTGAGCTTAGTATAGGCTGAATAATCTTACTAATATCCTTACTCATAGCAGCACTATTAGATACCTTTATAGTGTGATAATTAAATGAATCAATATAGAACTGAGTATTATTAGTAACAATTACTTCATTACCATTAACATCAGTGTATATTCTATCTGATTCATCAGATAGTCTGTGTAGCTTCTCTCCAGAGCTATTAACTCTGTAAAGCTTAGCTCCATCCCACCTAGTCTCAATTTCCACAGGAGTCAAGTGAGTATCTTTATAAACTCTCTTGTCTACTAGATATACGTGCTTACCATTTAACCTCTTCAGTTCAATGTCGAAATCAGCATCATTAACTTTACTTTCCCAATTTGATAACATTCTCTTTAGGAAGAATGTGTCATCATTTTTAATAGTTGCTAGACTATCACCCCTCTTCAGCCCAAATCTACTAGCGTAAATCTTAGGCATTATTAGCTCAAATGGCTGAGTTTGTAGAGAAGATTTATCTACTTGTACTATTGCCCCATTAACGGACACAGAATCAAGTGTACCATTACTAACTGCACCTAAAGCATTCTGAAGCTCTCTTCTTAGGAGTATTCTTTCTTTAGAGTCAGTGGTAGAGTAAAGATTTTTAACTACATCTAAATCCCACATATTGTAGAGGTTTCCATCTACGTCCTTGAACGTGAAGTTGTAAGATGCTAAATCACGACCTGCTGTAATGTTTTCAACAATACTAAATGGTATTCCCATTAGTTCAGACTGAGTTAGTCTGCTTCTTAAATCCCAGTATTGCTGAGGAGTTTCTATAAATTCTGTAGATGTAGTGTCACCTACAGTAATTGTATAGTGTCTACCAAGTCTCAACTCCGACAAGTTAGTTATAGGTTTAGAATTATACAACTCCTGTAACTTCTGAATTTCTTCATCATTATTAAAAGAATCATACATTCTATCACCATACAGCTTCCAAATCTTATGAGAAGGATTCAATACAGCAAGGCTACCATTAAATTGTAATCTAATAGCTGCCTTAGTTAGAGTAGACGATATAGCAGAACAAAGTCCATTAAAGATGCTTGGGTCACTAAATGGAATTACCCCCTCAACATTCTTATACTTTACCAGTTTACCTGCCTTAGTATCAGATATTAATGTATCCATAACAGCCTGCATAAGATTTCCATCTCTGCTAGTACTATTCTGAATAGACTTAACTATTGTGGAGATTATAGCATCCTTGAACTTAGTAGGGTCACTATCATCCATGTATTGTCTAAATCCTTCAACGTAATCGTTGATTCCAGCCTCAGTTAGGGCAAACATAGCTTCATAAACTTCCCCAGCTTGCTCTGAAGTGTAACCTCTAGAAGACAAAGCATTAACTACCTGAGTCATAATAGACAGCGTAGATTCATCAGCATTATGTTCTGCATCTAGCTGAATACCAATATCAGTAGTCTTAAACTTCATAGTCAGATATGGATTATCATCAAAATAAGCGTGCTTCAAGTTGACATTAGCTGCACCTTGCTTAATAGCACCTGCTGTCACCACGTATTGAATAGATGCCCACTTTAATGGCTGAACCACATCTGATTGGGAAACAACGGAATCAGACACTTTAACTCCCACACCGTTAACGGCTTTAACAACATTCCTTACTGAAACCTCAGATGGAATTAAACCATCTTCTGATTTAGAATAGGAGTTCCAGCCTCCAAACATTTGATATAAGCCAAAGTTGGTTGTTACTGGATAAAGAGTTGTTCCACTAGCTGTAACTCTCGGACCTTCTCCAGGTTTGGGAGTAATCTCAGCTGGAAGTTGTCTTACAATAGTACCATCAGGTTCAACTTCAGATTTAATAATCATATATGTACCGTCCTCTGGCACATATGTAATACTATTAATCATATAAAATTTACCATCAGTTCCTTTGTAATAAACATCCTCATAGGGTATGAGATTGCCCTGGAAATCTACCAATACGTTATCATTAAACAGAGAACCCTCAAACTCCCATGTTTTGCCCCACATCTTCTTCACCATTCTCTGATAGAACTTGCTGTTTCGCATAGTAAAGTTGGTTAAGGCGAATCCAGCAGTTTTAATAATACCACCAGTAGCACTACCCTCCTTGTAGAAGTGAATAAATGGTTTCTTATCTACACCCACCTTAGCACCACCAAGAGAATTATTCTCCAGATACATTGTCTCAGGGGATACAAATGTACTACCATCATATTGCTTAACACCATGTTCATCATGGTCTCCCATAGGATTATAGGTTGGGGCGGTATCATCCTCAATTACAGCAATCGTATACTCAGGTAATATACCATTTATCAGACCTTGAATCATAACTTGCTTAGCAGCTGTATATGATACATTTCTCTTATGCTGAGCAATATATCTTGCAGCTTCTTCTACTAAGTCATTCGGACTTGAAGTAGCCTTCTTAGCTGGATGATTAGCATGAGTTCCAACGGTAGAGAGTACGTACTCTTGGCTAAGTAGATAGTCCATTACGTTAAATCTAGCCAAATCAGGATGTAATTGTAGTTCTCCTCCTCTTACCTCTAAGAATTTAGAAAAACTAAATCCAGGAGTCCCCCAATTATAAGTTATTCCATTCTCAGTATAACCTCCTATGGAATACAGGTCTGACCATTTAGTAATGTCGAAAGTTTTACCAAAATTGGTATACTTAGCCAATATTACTCTTTTGGTAGAGAACTTTATCCAATCCTTGTTCTTAGCTAGATATGCTACTTCTGGAGTGGTAAGAGCATTACCTCTTTCATCAGTGGTTTCAATCATGAAGTCATTGTCAAGTAGGTCAGTTAATAACTCTACCTCTTTAATCCTCCAAAAGTTCTCGCTATTAGTAAGCTTACCAAATACTTCTTCTACGTTAAGACCAGCTCTAGTAAAATACTCTGGATTAAACCTATTAGTAAGAGATATTAAAGTTCTGTTGAATGATAAAGTTTTGCTACCTTGGAATGATACTTCATCCTTAATTTCAAGGTCTTTACCCCTAACAATGTTTTGATATACTCTCAATACCTCTTCAAGAACCTTTCTTGAATCATTCCCATAGACTGCATTCACTTCCGCAAAGTTAGTCATTGGGTTAAATACAGGAATTACCTTCTTGCTTGCCAACAACGGATACTGAACTGGATTGTTAAACACTAAAGAAGTATCAATACTCCTAAGAGCAGAGTTTAATTGTTCCCACTCTGAGGTTATAGAGTTTATTATCTTTACATAACAATCTCCAAGCTCCTTGTTTATAATAGCTATGGTTTCATCCTTAGTTAAATTCGCGTAGGGCTTGTCTAATCCACTAGTAGACTTTAGATTCTCAACCATGTGAATCAGAGAGGACTTATCTGAGATAACAGAAGGTAAGAATGCTGCATCTGTATTACCTACTATATTACATAAGTAATTACTTACAAATGCAGTATAGAAAGACTCTGACATATTGAAGTCAATGTGCTTCTTGCTACCTATTTTACCCTTGTACTCTCTTGACACTACCATTCCTCTATGAAGGAAAGAGCTATTTAAAAGGGAGAAGGCATTAGTGGCAGAACCTGGATTCATACACTGATTTACCCATTGGTTTCTATAATTAGTACCAAGCATAGACATAGCAACTCCAGATAGTGCACGACCCTCACCATCCCTAGCGATGCCACTTACATAAGCATCGGTAGTCATAGCATAGGCTGCTGCAACATCTTCCATTACTGGCACATAGCTAGGTAGAAGAATACCAATATCCTTAGAACCTCTTTTTATAGAAGTTAGATTCTCAGCACCAAATACTTCTTCTTGTCTCCTTCTAAATTCCTGAGTACTAGTTTCCTTTGGAACTAAATTATGGGAGAAGTATGAGTTGAAGAAGATACTTGTACTAAGTTGAAGTAAATCACTAATAGCTGACTCGTACTGGATATTACCATTTTTTGTCTTCAGAGCAAGATAACTTTCAACTAAAGGCCCATCCGAAACAAAATCTAGATATAGGAACTCTTTAAAGAAAGGAAGTGCTTTTTCCCAATCCTCCTTACCATTAAAGGTTGTTAAAGGCTTTCCATCTCTAGATATTGAAAAAGCATTAGACCTCTTCGCCTTTGGGTTAAATTGAACAGATATATTTAACTCTGGTATCTGGAATCTAAACACAGAAACAGTTCTCAATCCTTCTTTTGCATCCGTAACCTTATCCTCTTCATATCTGGGATTATACTTAGCAACTTTAGGCTCATACTGTGTAGGAGCTGTAATACTTAATGCAGAAGAAATACTTCTCTCAAGTTGATTTCTTAATTGTCTATTAAGATTATCTCTCAAAGTTGCTCTGACTATCTCCCCATCTTCGTTAATCCTATATTGCACAAAGTCAAGAGGACTAGCAGTTGCCACTAGCTGGCAGATAAATGAGTAATAGTTAGTGTCAAGAATATTATTCTTGTAAATCCCAAATAAGGAGTGCGTGTCACTACTAAAGATACCCTGCCTCAGTGAATACACTAGGTTCTTTTCTATACTCTTGAATCCTCTAAGTAACTCATAATTGCTATTGAAGAAAGACTCATCACTCAGTAATTCGAACAGAGCGTGATAGTTTTCAAGTACATTACCAGTACTAGCAGAAGATAGTAGTGTATAAAAAGACTTACCTCCAATTGAAGAGCGTAAATGCTCAAATTGAGGATATTTAAGGAAGAACATTCCATCAAACGTGAGTGCAGGGTTATGAATATCAGGAGAGTTAGCTAATCCCTTAATCTTGGATATGATATAATTGAATGCATCCAACTTAACCTTTTTATCGGCAACAGGTGTACTACTTCCCCAAGTGTATACAGGAGTAGTCTCAACCAGTAACTTAGTTACATCAGATACATGGTCATTCATATTCACATCCTTCTCCTTGTCACCCCAGTTCCTACTATTGTTTGCTCCAGTACCAGTAAGAGAATATCTATCCTCTGGACTGTATTTAGGGAAGTTCTCATTAATTTTAAGAACCTTTCCCAACTTGGAACTAAGTAAGTCGTCGAAGTGATTTAGGATAACTAAGCTATTATAGGCTTTAATAAACTTCTTATCAATAATCCTATTTCTAGAATATATCCTTCTAAGGTCATCAGCTGTGAAGTGTGAATGATGAAGAAACCTTTCACCTACAGCATTAAGTTCCCCCACTGCATTTAGATACACTCCGTCCTTCCACATGGTAAGATTAGATAACTTCTCAAGAGCACTTTGGGCATCTTTAGATGGAAGTTTAGAGTATACATCCTTTAAATAAGCAACCACATCTTGTAGAAGGGTTTCTTGGTAATTCCTAAGTGCCTCATTGATTTCATGTTCAGTTTTTATAACTTTACCAGCTTCTCTGTCTACAAGGAAACATTTAACTATATTATCAACAACACTAGCTTCCATTGCAGAAGCAATTTCAGTTGCAGTGCCATAATTAGTTACTATGAATCCTCTAATTCTTTGTTTTGCATCAGCATTACCCTCAGGGTCGTCTAAGGCATCCAGTTTTGTAGGATTTTCCTCAGCAGTATCATCAATATTACTACTATTGCCAGAAAGGTAAGTAGTCATATTAGATGGAACAACATCATGTAATGCTGGAGCAATCTCCATAACGAATGCATCAATAAAGTCCGCAAGGTCGGAGAGGGATGTGATGTCATACCCCTCTCCAATCTCTTTCAGACTATTAATAAACATCGCCTTTCTACTAAATTCGTCTTTTTCCTCCCAAATTTCCTCTAATGTATCTTGCAATACATCTTGTAAATCTAAGTTGGAATCATTCTTGTTAAATTTACATTTACCCATGATTATAATTTAATTTTTATGGTTATTGGACATGAATTGTCAGTAGTGTTTAGACGAGCCTTTTCATCTTGCTTAGACTGCAAGAAATCTACCAAATTCTTAAGCATGTCTCTCTGAGACCCCTCGAATTGGTCAATTTCCTCACTCATCCTTTTTATCATTTTAGAAGTTGCTCTCATAGCATTAACTTCCTTATTAAATGCTTCCACACCCTTTGCAGATTGAACCTTACCAAGTGTGGCAAAGTTAAATACACTGAGGATGTTTTTATATTCTGCAACTTCTGACAGTGAGTTTACACTGAATGAAGTAAGCGGAGTTCCTGTAGTTGCATCCGCCTGCTTTATCAAGGTAATCTCATTATCACTTAGATTTAGCTCTGCACTAAAGATTTCATTCCCCAAAGTTAAGGTAAATTTGTGAATATTTAAACCTATTTGGGAAATATCTGAAACAACAGAGTTAGACACATCAAGGTTTGTAGATTTTGCACTTATATAGATGTCAGAACCTATAGGTATTACCAGATGGTTTGTCTTCCTATACGCATCCAAAATCTGCTCCTTAGATAGTGTTTGTAAGGTATCTATATCCATTTCTGACATGACAGAAGTAGACGCCTTAATATTCATTGACTTAAAGACAGTATCAACTGTTGGTTTAGAAATTACTCCTATACGGGAATGTCCAGCTAGATACTTACTATTATCTTTACTACCCTTAAAACTACCTTTATCAGTCATTTTATTGACTATCGTTTCTAGTAGTGGGCTTACATTACCATAAAATGAAGGACTGTCTATCTTACCATTCACCATAAATGGATTATTGTCAATAGAATAGTTACCTACATCATATACTGCATCCAATGCAATAGCATCTGTAGAAGACTTATCATATTGTATATTGTAGAATATTCCAGGAATCTTGTTTTGACCTAGAATATGTTCTACAGAACGTAAGTTAGCTTCCTTAAACACTCTACTGGTATTATCAGCATTTGGTGGATATACAGAACCTAATAGATAATTTTGAAGAGCTTGTCTACCTGTAATGTTGGCATTCAAACCTTTAATATCCACTGGGTCATTAAGGATTGCCATTTGGGCTTTAGTATCTCCTTCTGCATTATTAAGCTTCCCAATTAACTGCATGATACCTTCATATGCGGTAGTGTTGTAGTTTAGGTCACTTTTCTCAAACTCTGGTTGGGCAGATAATATGTTGATAATTCTATAAGCAGTAAAGTCATTACCTATTCTTTTGATAGAGTTCTTATCTCCAGAAACTATGCTTAGCAAGTTATCAAAATATTCCTTAACTGATGCTTTTGGAGGAACTACATATACTAGCTTTACCTTCTTCTCTACAGAGCCATCCTCAAGTTGTTTATAGTAATAAGTTTCAAGGTCTGAACCCTGCAACATTATATCATTGCTAACAAATACAAAAGGATGTCCTGGCTTGGCAAAATTGATAGTCTTTCCACCGAATGTATACACACCTTTAGGTGATAACTTTACTTTAGAGATGGTCATGCCTGGAACTTTCGATAATTCGTCGAGTGTTATCCATTTACCCTCATACTTCAAGTTTCCATTATACTCATAATCCATACCTTTAAGGACGTTAGTTATAGTTGGACCTTGTGATTTTAGTCCTCCAGCTAATGTCCAGTTGTTATCCTCTATGTAGAATATACCATTTGAGTTAAAGGTGTACACTTTCAAAAAGTTTACTAGAGCACTTCCTCCCTCGATAGATGGATTAGCTTGTATAAACTTAATAAGTTCATTGAACCTATCAAACATAGTAGCACTAGGGTCTCTCCTTGAGATTTCATTATACTCATCTCTAATTGCCTTAAACTTATCATTCTTAAACACAGTTACAGGGTTAGGCAGAATGGCTAGAGGTAGCTCTAATACATCATTAGTGCCCTCTCCTATAATAATGGATAGAGTCTTCAATTTAATGTTCTTGCTCTCTTCATCTTCAGAGAACATATAGCTTAGAGATTCTGAGCCAGTGTCTTTTCTAAACCTGCCCCATTCAGCATTATTGAAAGTACTTGCTGAACTCTTAAATGCGAATGTACAGTAGACATCATTACCCAGACCTAACAAAGTCTTGACCTTTTTAACAAGGTCTCCCTTGTCAGAGGTATTAAATATAATACTTCTTAGATTACCTATTACTTCATCAAAAGTCTCCTTGTTCTTTACTTGGATTCCAGGTAGTCTATTTAATCCGAAATAACTATCTAACCTCTTACTATTTTCTGGAGTTACTATTAAATTACCTTTCTCATCAAATGTAGTTCCAGACTCAAATGTTGGGAATGTGTACATTAATAAGTCAAGTATAGCTTCAGTCTTAGTACTAGAGGTATGGCTAACACTTGTTGCAGGTACAGGGGGTGGAGTTGTATCCTCACTAGACGCCAGAGTCTTATCCCTTATATCTTTCTCAGTTGGAAGTCCATTATTTGTGATAATCACTGTTTCCTTAGTACCGTCATCAGTCACTGTTGTAGCAGTCTCTGAGGTTAATCCCACTTCTGGAACCACAGTAACAGAGGGTATAGTAGTATCTTTCTCTCTCTTAATTAGCTCAGTAGGTTTACTGTCTAATGTAAGCCTATTTAACATATCCCTTCTTTCAGAGGAGAATGTTTTAATTCCATCCCTTGATAATTCACTGACACTAGTAGAAGAATCTTGAATAGAGGCTAATTGATTAGAGTTACTGGTTCTATAGTTGTCCTTAGTATGTAGAACGATACTTCCCTGTATAGCTCTAGAGATACCAGTATAAAGGTCGTCCCAGTACTCTTCGTTTTCCAAACCAGCAGAATCATCAATTATATAATACTTACCTTCAAGACCTTGTGAAGAGTTACCTTGTTTAAAGTCTATTCTATCCTTATAAGTAGCACTTGAAAGTAACTTATATATTTCAGTGTCAGTATCATAGTAGATAAATCCTATCTTCTCATCAGGATTCATACTACTAATCATAAGGTCAATATCAGCCTTAACCAATTCTATGCTATATGGTACAGAACCATTTACGTCTTTACTATTATAGACTTTGGTTCCAAATAGTCCAGAATTGTCTTGGTAGTAATGCATCGTTATGTCAGAGCCATAATTATTGCTTCTTAGGTCTGACAGAATACTCTTAAGATTATTAAGATTGACTGTCACTTGCTGATTGTTAGCTCTCATTGATACTCCCAACTTAGGACATCTCACAAAGTTTCGACGTGCTAGTTGTATGGTATTCTTAACATTTGTTCCCTTGAAGTTAATCAGGTGTCTACCAATAGCTTTACTTTGGTCAAAGTCTCCCGCTGCAACCACTGGAGTACCATACTTCTGTGAGAACCTATTGGTTAAGTCCATATCGACAACTGTATGTCTTGATACTTCATCAATAAGGATTAGGGAAGGTGCTTCAGAAATCTCATTAATTTTGAAGTTTGACCTTGTGATATTGTTATCATCGAAGTATATATCATCGTCAACTATAGATACCATAATGTCTTCTTCCCAAGTTGGGTCTACCTCTTTAGATGACTTCTGCGGATAATCTTTGAAATCCTTCCACTCTTGAGATATTTTTCTCATATAATGCTCCCTGTCCAAAGTTGTTGCTGTATCAAGACCTAGGTTCTTCGCAAGGTCTTTAGCACTATCTTCAGTAGCATGAACTATCCAAACATTCTTAAGAACTTCTGGATGATATTTCTTTAATAATACTATAAGATTATTAAATACTCCAGTAGTCTTTCCACTGCCAGGAATACCCTCAATGAATGCAACCCTAGCAAATCTTGGAGATACTAAAGAATCTAATATACCTTCTCTTGGTATACCTCTACCATACTTAGACTCCCATTCAGAATTAGTCATAGAATCCGCGTGGTTCTTTAGGGAGGTATTTACAGCATCACAGAAGTTCTCTATCACACCTCCGTTAAGTATAGATGCATATCCCAAATAAGTAGCTAATTCCTGAGTTGGAATAGGTGCAATCTTATCACTGATAATAGACCTGTATTCTTCATAGAAATCAGAAGCTCGAACTGCAGCTCTAGAGGCGATGTACCAAACTATAGCATTATCATCTATACTAGTAGACTTAGAGTTTAGAGATTCTATACTATCATTTAGGGTTATAAGTCCAAAGTTGTCAACACTAATAAGCTTAGACAGAGCTTCTGGATTTTTTACTTTATCACTATTAGCTTTAAAGAAATCATATATGGCATCATCTAACTTAACTATTTCTGATTCAACTTGGAACCTCTCCTCCTTATTAAGATTAACCTTCTTAGCAGCAGATATTTCCTCTAATTTACTTAGACTACTCACCACACTCTCAAACTCAGCCCTTCCAGACCAGTCATTGGGGATGCTAAGAATAAATCTTTTTATCCTATCATAGATAAGTATATTCTTATTGTTAGCAGTTCTAGTTTGTTCCCCTAATTTCTGAGCGTTGTTAGCGGCAATAATTTTTTGGAATGTTTTAAGACGTAGTTCAATACCTTCCAAATCTTGCATCATTGCGTCAGCTACATTTGATTGCAGTTCAGCAAGGTTAGCCTCAGAATCTAACTCATTTATAGTAACATTCATACCATAAAGATTAGATAAATCAGCGTTGTCAACTCTAGCACTAAGTAGCTGAGCCTTAAATATGTTAATCACTGAAAGAGCTTCAGCAATTTGGTCTAACCTCTCATTATTTAAGTTAAAGTTAGATAGGTCTTCCATATGCTCCTTTAAAGAAGCATCTGTTTCTTCAAGAATACTTGACACCTTAACATCTGAGTCGGTAGTACTTAAAGAGAATTGGTCTAAAAGTTCAATGATATTTGAATGCTTCAACTTATCAATTTGAGCTTTAGCTGCTTCCATCTTGGTTGCATCTATATAACTGTTCTCATCCCCATAGTATTCAGCCTGATTAATAAAGTACCAATATGCTGAATTTAGGGTACTGCTCAGTACTCTCTTTAGTTCTGGATTAATGTAACCTTGATTTATAATAGGCTTAGTAATAGCCTCTATGTGAGACACTAAGAACTTACCTACCAACTTGTTATACTGCTCCGCTTGTACCTCTGCTGTATAATCCTCAGTTATTGGAGTATTTATAATATCGGTGAACGTAGACTTCTCAGATTCAGTTCCAAAAGTAGCTAATAATGGGCTTATAATACCCATTGATGAATGTACATTGAACTGAGACATCTCTTCTGAGAATGACTCTGAGTCTTTGGTTTCGTTAAGCCTATTAACATACTCATTCAATCCTGATTGTAAGACACCCAACGTAGAGCGCAGATTTTCATCAAAACTTTCATAGTATTTTAAGCTATGATTTTGGAACAGTGGGGCGACTACTTTAGCTATAGACTTATGGATAGAAGCTGCAGTACGTACTGCATCTTTAAATCCAGAGTTCTTCCATCCCTCGTACTCCTTAGATATTTCCTCTAACTCGTTTTTCGGAATATCTGTTACTTTCTTGCCAGTTTTATTTTCAGCATACTGTATAAGAGTTGGAGATAGATATGCACTACTAACAGCGGTAGACATCTCGAATAAAGACTCATATATAAGCTGAGGAGCTAGTTCTCCTTTCATATATGCTTCTTTCCTCTCAATAGCTGCCTTAAGTTCCCCTTCTAGTCTGCTTCTCTCAGCCTTAGTTGCTTCATCACCATTTTCTTTTACTTGTGCATCTGTGGGACCTCCATTTTCCATTCTTTCCTGAGTTCCCCCAAGAGAGTTAAGCTGATTGGTCAAGGTTACAATCTTCTCACAAACACTATTATAATCCTGTAGGTAACTAGCAGCTACACTACTATTTCTTAGTGCAGAAAACCTAAGGTCATTAAGTGTTTGTGTGTCGAAGAAGGCATCATCACTAATAGTAGCTCCTTGTGCAGCTAATGTATCAGTAACAAATTTAGCTATTCTCCTAACCTCAGATTTGGCAGCAAGGTCTTGATTGTCAGAGTCTGTGCCCTGTGCCCATATTTTCTTACCATCTACGCCATCTACAAGTTTAGTGGCAGATAAGTACTTGTTTCCAAGCTCCATCTTGTTTACCAGCTTTAAGAAATCATTCATTTTACCATTTCTAGCCATATAAACAAGTTGTTGCATAGCTTGTTTGCTATCCATACTTCCAAGCTGCCTAGCTGCCCTAAGATTAGGTAAGGCATCAAACATAGCACCACCTAGCATACCTCCGACAAAGGACATACCATATCTGTCTAGCATATTATCCCATGCTTGTAAAGGAGGAGTATCACTACCAGCTAACCACATACCGAGATTGGTAACAGATTTAGCAAAATCATACAATACTTCCTCAGATACTTCTTCTATACCTTCACCAAGAGCATTTGCAGCAGTAGCCTTTAGTCCACTCTTTCCTATTGAATAATTAGCTTGGGCAACATCCTTACCTAGCTTAAATATTTTCTTCATCCATTCAGTTTTCTGAACCTTAGAAGCATTATCAATAGTTTTTCTAGAACCTTCTGTTAAAGTTTTAACCACCTGCTTCATCTGCTCTTTATCCATCCTAAGTTCTGGAAGTATCCATTCTCCTAGCTTACTATTAATAATAGCATATTCACCCGCAGCGTATCCTAGTGTAAGTAGTGCTGCTTCCATGTCAGTAGCACCCTGCTCCTTAGCTTCACCATAGGCATCTTGAACTGTAATGCTGGTCATATATGCCTTAGATAGAATTTCTCCTATCTTGTTATAGCCCTTCATATAGTTCTCTAAATCATTCTGAGCCTTTAATGCTGTAACAGCTTTAAGCTCTTCTAATTGTCGACCTAGTTTAGCTATATCCTTTTGAGACAGTTTAGTGTAATCCTGCAATGTAGCCCATTTTTTCTGGAACTCTAATTCTTTCTTAGCTATTCCAGCTTCATCCATTAGATTACCTTTTACTATAGCTGGGGCATATTTAAATATCCACCTCTGTTCATATAGCTGCTTAAATACATCTCCAGCCAGGTTAATAAAGTTCTCCATAGACCAGGCATTACTTTGACCATATTCAGAGGTTGTAGGCTCTAAGGACTTAGTAAATCCCTCTACAGATGAAAGGAACTTATTATCACTTCCAGAAAACACTTTACCTAGAGTAGCTAGAACCTTAGTTGTTTCTAAGGCAATTCCTGCACCTATATACCAGGGACTAATGCCAGGAATAAACATAGGAAGGATTGAAATTGCATTCCTAGCTAGAGAGCCAGCAACACTTTTATCAATTCCGTCTGAATCAAAGAAGTCATATTTATTAATTGCAGACCCGTCAGTAGTTAGGGTATTTAGCTTAGATAAAACTCTTCTTCCATAAACATCACGTCCGTCTAAATTCTCATAATAATAGGTTCCATTTTCATTTAGCTTTAATTCGCCCTTCTTGTGTTTAACTAGCTCTTTAGATATTGGGTCTACGTGTTCTCCATCTTCATCCCATTGTGCCATGACCCTAGTATCCCAGAAATCAGTCCAGAATGAATCGTTCGGAGAATCATGCCACACTGGGCTAGCACCGTTGGATGCTCCTATAGGATTAGCCAATACTTTTTGGGTCTGGGCAACTTCATCCGCTGACATAGTTGGAGCGTCCAACAAGTTCAACCTTCTAACTCCCCTCTTTTGTCTAAGAGGGTTAGCCTCCCTAGACAGATAAATATCTGGACCTTTCCTTCTTTGTTCAGGTTCTGCAAAGATATTATCTCTATGGAACGTAGCTTGGCTTACAATATCCTCCTGATATGACTCATCAGCCAACTGGTTGTAAGTCTCAGCCATGTATTTATATATATTATCAAACTTGGCTTCATCAAATTTGCCATCAGTTTGAAATGCAGGATTATCTTGAATTTGTGGAATGTTCTTATAAACACTTGCATCTTCTAATGAAGTGTTTGTGGCATCTAATCCTACTGCCTTAAAATCAGAGATAGAAAAGGTAGGATTAGATACTCTATTCAACAGCCAATCATTTTCCTTTGAATTTGTCATATTACTAGATTTTATAGTGTAGATAGAGAAGGACTTGGCACATAGGTTTGTAACTTTTGCTTTTGCTGCTCCTTAGCTTCTATATCCATAGCATCATTACCCTGCATTGTTGGATAATGACCAGAGCCAAGAGAGGCATTAATAAGATTCTGTCTTACAGGAATATAAACTGAACCAGAATATACGTTGTTACCACTAGAGAATAGACCTGGCTGACTCATCTTAAATGATGCATCAGCAGCTTTTAGTATTCTTTCTATACTTTCTCTTTCATTAATGTCAGTAACCTCACTAAGTGTATCGTCCATTGTTGGGTCTTCCGCAAATGCAGATTCATCAGCTGATGCGTCTAATATAGCAAATCTTCCGTAAGCAGAAGTATTAATTTGACCATTTACATATTTGTAAGGCAATTTATACTTAGCATAAATCTCATTTTTCTGAGCTTCGTCCTTTATATCTCCCTCTCTAATCTCATTTTCAGCTAATTCTAATCTCTTTAAAGAATCTATATCAGGTTTAAGAACTCCAGACTGTAACGCCTCTACGTCAATAGGTAGGTCTACAGCCACCACATTTGAGCCATCTATAGCTACTCTACTCCTTTGTGAAGAGTTCAATAACTGTCCTCCCATTGTAGCATTCTTAAAATCTAATACTCCAGAGAATGTACTCCTTGCAGCATCCTCTAACGTAGCACTTCCTATAGTCTTACCAGATGTATCGACCATTGGGGCACTATTACCAGGAAGATTCAAACTATAAGAATTTCCATTGTTAATCTTATGGTTCTTAATCTCACCCAATCCTAGTAGGAATGCTTTAGCAGGGTCTGTAATATTGTTATCCTTACTACCAGATGATTTGGTATTCCCCTTAGCATCCATTTTCTCTTGCAGGTCTAGTTTTATAGTATGTTCCCCACTCAATGCTGATTGAGTTAAGGACATCAACAACTTCTTAACCCCTTCTCCAGAATTATCTCCTAAGTACATAGCTGCCTTAGCTTGTAAAACCGTCCTCATATTTCTTGGCAAGGAAGCTAACAAGTAGCCTAATGCTTGATTAGCTTGAGCCTGCTGGGACTTGTCTAAGCTAGACATCTTATAAAGACCATCTACTGACATTCCAGATAGGTCTTCCCTACTTGGCTGCAAAGCAGTTAGATACTCTATACCTTTCAATATTTTTCCAGATTGCTGACCTACATACCCCTCTCTGGACATAGAGGTAGTTCCCAGCTTATTAATTACTGACTGTATATACTCGGTGATTTTAGGGACACCTATAGCATTATTTATAATACTTGTTAGGTCAGTATTAAAGGCTGCACTAATACTGTTGGCACGATAGTTAGCTAACTCAGAATTAGTTAATATTTGTTCAGAATTGAGGTCTACATCATTCAATGACTTCTTCTGTAACTTACCTTCAGCATTAACCGTAATTACATGACCACCGTCAGTCACTGCAATTTCTCCAAGTCCACCATTTTTGTCTGCCTGTGTCATAGCACTTTTAAATCTTTCATTTTCTGCCTTTATTCTAGGAAGCATTTTCAATATTGTCTTATATTGGACGGTGGCATCTTCCTTCTTAAAGGGATTTTTATATATATTATCTGAGAATATACCTGAAGTTTCTATAAATGCTTCAACATCACTAGGTATACCATTCTCATATAAAAACTTTACCATATTCTTGTCTAGCAGCCCAACAGAACCGTCTGATTCCTCCTTACTAGTTGTTGCAGGTGAATAGGGAGCAGCTACTTGAGGTTGGGGTACATTAGTATAGCTAACAAAGGCGGGCATACCCCCGCCTTGTTGTAGCTTATCAATTAATTTCATAGTTGCATTCCTTTCTTTATAAGTGCAGCAGTGAGAGCAGACATATTTGCAATCATCTTATTATGCTCCCTCTTAGATTCCATTATATCTTTATGAAATTGTTTATTATCATCTGATAGTCTCTTATTGAAATCCTTAGCCCTTTGAAGCATAGCTTTTTCAGCATAGGACAGCTTAGAACCCTTTCCACTAAATCTAACTAACCAGGGAGTATCTATCAGTGATGTTCTTTCCTTCAGTGCATCTGACTGATACTTGGAGCGTAATTTAGATATTTCTCTCTGTGCCCCCACTGGGTCATTCTTGTAAGTCTCTCCAATTTTAGCTAATTCAGTATCGTATTCCGAACCAACTCTGTTTAGATAGGACTCTAAAGCTAACTGATTCTTCATACCTCTAGCTTGTCTGAATCTATTCTCTACACCAGCTAAATAAGGAGCAATAACTTGCTGATAATTAGCAGTTATCCTTCCAGCATCAATCTGCTTCTTAGCTGCATCTATAGCATTCATTGAAGCTCTATTCCTGTTAGCAACCTCTACTCTTCTTGCCTTAGCAGCATCAGATTCTTGTTGTCCTAACATCCTAGTTTTATAGAACATTTCAGCATCTTGGAGACCACCTTGGAATCTAGCTTGTCCTGCTCTATCACTAGCCTCTAACTCTCCAGCTAACTGCAGTGAAGCATCAGAAGTTCTAGGTCTTGCGGCTACAGATTCTAAATTACCTGCTTGTTGCTCTGCATTGGTCTTAGCTTGGAAGTTACCTTGAAGTGGAACAGTATTCTCAAATGTGTCTAACAAGGTTGGCTTTAATCCTTCCTTATATACTTTAGCTGCCCTGTTGTTGGCTGCCAAACCTCCAACCATTCTACCTAAAGCTAATACTTCCTCTGGAGCTACATTAAGTTTAAGCTTCTTCTTAGGAGTACTTGTTACACGCTTTATACCAGATGGGTTAGTTGTATCACTAGCTGCTACTTTAGGAGCTGTAACTACAACCTCGTCTAGGTGTTGAGTCGGTTCCTGAAGTGCCCTTAGTCGATAGGTTCCATTACCCTTGTCATATAACTCCATTCCTCTGGTTGCTAATTGCTTATTAAAGCGAGCAACGTCTTCGGGAGTCATTCCACGGGCAAGTGTTCTGTTACCAGTTCTATCACCAGCATACACGTCAAATCCAGTTGTACCTTCTGTAGTACCATAGCCTACGATACCATTTCTAATTAGGTCATCAAAGCCTTGATTAGTTCCTCTAAAGGTGATTTGCCTTTGTTTAGCTAATGGGTCTTGTACTGAGTAATTATACTTACCGCCGAAGTAATCTCCAGTCTTATCAGTTAATTGGTCATATATATCTTCTCCGCCATTAAAAGAGAGCATATAAGAAGATTGCCAATCATCTGGTCCAGTATGTGAAGCCCTCCATCTATCAATATCAGCTACCCAATCATAGTTAGCCAGAGCAGATGCTCTATTCCAGTTAGACATATCTTTAGCCTTGATTCTTCCTACTGTGTCACCACCTTGCAGGAACTGAATTAATCCACCCTCTGCTTTCTTAGTGACTCTATCATCCTTAGAAGTTTTCTTCTTTTTATTTGACTTCTTATGAGGTAAGTCTGCCCTCTTAGTATGGTTAGTATTAGGTTTCTTGTTTATAAGTTCCCAAAGATACCTTGCATTAGGGTCTTTCATAGCACCTTCTGGTACTACATATACCTCTGTAGGAGTAGGAGGAGCATAAGGACTTCTCTTAGGGAAGACTTCTTCATATCCAAAGTCCTTCCTATTTCTAACAGCTTCGTCCCAAACTGCATTATACTCACGTTCTGCTGCAGGATGGAATACATCTCTATATTCCCTCTCAGTTTTAGCTCTTTGTTTACCAAACTGCCTTCCACCTGGTATTTGTCCTTCAATAAACTGGTCTAACCTCTGTGAAGGTTGTATAGTTTGTGAAGCAACTACTTTATTAGCATTTCTAGATGCAGGGATAACAGCTGGTAAGTTTGTAGTCTTAGGAACAAATGGTTCTAAAATAGAATTTATAGTCCTAACTGTCCTTACTGCGTTAGCATTTGGAGACTCAACTGGAGTACCTCCTGTGTGAACAGCCCTATCCTGATATGTTCCTGGCTTACTTAGTTTAGAGGGGTCAGTTTTATCTAAAGGTTGTCTTTGCCTACCATCCCCCATAACAAACACCCTATTAGATGGAGTTGCCTGACCAGGTGCAGGAAGTGCGAGTGGGGCGGTTCTGTATTTAGAAGCATAGTTAAGAGCTTGAACTAGATTAGATACTCCTTCCACACCCTTCTGAGCTATTTCAGAGTCCCTCTTGTTCTTTATTTCTCCAGCTCTTTTTCTACTTTCAGCCCATCTATTCCTAATATCGTTCTTCTCTGCCCTTGTTCGTCCTCCAACTATTCCATTCTTGTAAAACCATGCGTCTGAGAATGGTATATTAGCATTACCTCTAGGCTGGGAAGCATCTCTATAACCTAACCAGTAGTTGCCTATTTTTGTGTCAGCTGCCCAATTTCCAGCATTCTTAGTTCCTTCAACCTTCTCAGATTGAGGTCTTAGTCCGAAATATTTAGTATCTATAGACACACTTTCAGGTTTTATTGCATTGTCCCCCTCAAGATTGTTAGCCTTATTATATTGTTGTGCAAATTTAGCTTTGAGTTCACTTACCTGGTTTTTACCCTTTGTATTCTGGAAGAAAGCATCATCAACTTCTAGTGTTTGTTGCTTACCGTCAATCATGGCAGTAACTTTCCTTTTACCAGAAGGTGTAGTTGAGGAGTTCCACCAACCCTTCTTAGATTGAGCATAGTTCTTTCCCATCAATACTGTACTAGCAATAGCAGAAAGGTTCTTGAAGTCCCCAGTATTAAGACTCTTTATATCACCCTTAGTAAGTTTTGATAGAGTTTTACTATATTCTGCCCTTAGTGTTGGGTCTAGGAAATTAGCAGCGTTAACAGCTGTCATAATGAGAGGTATACTCTTTCTTATTTTTCCTAATGCTCTAGTAGCTTTCAGTGTTTTTCCAACTGGGATTAAAGATAAGGCATCCATTCCCAAGTTCATTGCGAGTCTACCAGCGTCTCCCAAATCTAAACCATCACTAGCCCAATCTGCGCCGAACTCTGCTAGAGATGAACCCACACCTATGCCTGTAGAAGCGAGGTTAGCTCCAGGAACAAACCCAAGTCCAACACTAGCTAAGTCAGCCATAGCTGCTCCCAATCTAACTTTATCAGAAGTCTTAATAACTCCACCAGCATCAGTTATATCTTTGTCATTACCTAGTGAGGCATTAGACCTACCAGTGAATGACTGATGTGCAGCCTGATTCTTCTTAGCCTGCTCTTCACTAATTTTAGGTCTTGTCACACTTGGGGTATCCTCTACTTTAGTGAATTTAGTACCTAACTGAGCAGTTATTACTCCACCTTCTTTTCTGTATCCACGAAGTCTTAATATCTCATCATTTATTTCCCTAGTTCTTTGGTTAATTGGAATGCGAAGTAAGGCTTCGAGACGTTCATTCTTTTGGACTTGGGAATTATCAAATCCCTTATTGAAACTCCATTGCCACTGTCCATCTGGTCCCTTCCTAACATTCATAACATCATCACCACTTTTCCACTGGTACTGACCCTTATAACTCACAAAAGGAGATTGACCAGATGAAATCCACTTAGATAAGGTACTCTGAACCATTTTATAAGCATCACTGGCTGGGTTGTTTAATCCAGAGTCATTCATCCATGCACTGAATAAATTATCCCTATTGCTTTCTGAAACATCACTGTAGTCTATAAAGCTAGTCCCTTGGTTACTCCTAGCTCCTGCAGGATTATATGTTCCTAGGTTCACAATGTTACCATCGCTACCAACAAATTGGTATTGTCCTAAGGATTTATTAAATTCTACTGAACCGTTGCGTACTTCTCCAGTAGTAGGATTTTTTAAGTAAAACTCTGATTTTCCACTTACATCTGATGGGTCTGAATATGCCCCATACAGAATATTATCACCAGCCCCAGATGCAAATTGAGATAAGTTAGTAATATAGTTATAACCCCTACCTCTCAGCATCTTGGTAAATGGGTTATTGTCAGTAAGTCTAGTATACTCATTTAATTGGGCTTGTCTTGCTCTAGTAATGTCTTGTCTATATTGTTCAGGCAAGTTTGAATCATCATAGATATTTCCATTAAAGGCATACTTATTACCTACCCCCTCAAACACGTTACCTGGAAGTATCCCACTAACTTCCTGGTTAGTTCCCTTTTTATATATATGATATTGACCTTTCTCATCAATTGTTCTGTCATACTCGGAGTTAGACCAACCTCTGTCAGTTCTTCCCTGTTGACCTTCTACCGCAGGAGCTTGTGCTGGCTGTGCTTCAACTGCAGCTTTCATAAATTTATCTAAACCACTACCACCTAGTGTGGCAAATGTGTTGTAATCATCGTTGTCTAGTTTATTATTAGAAATAGCAGAGCCAAATGCCCTTCCACGAGCCATTAAGTCTTCTACACTATTGATACCAGTATCAGTCCAATCGTGCTCTTGATATAATTTATTATAATCTGCACTATTAAAGATGTCAGCTATGAGTGCATTACGGTCTTTCTCTGACCTATTTTTAAACCAGTTGCCAAAATCTATATTGTTTCCTCCATACCATCTTTTTGAAATCTCCTTAGTTAGATAGTCATTGGTGTTAAATTTCTCAGCCTTTACCTCAGGCTGCTTATACTGCGGTGCTCCCTTAATGATGTTGTATAGATAATCAGCAGCTAATCCATAGGCATTATTCTCAGTATTCTTAACCCCTGTTTTTATACCCAAGAATTTCTTTCTATCTAACTCACCAGTACTTGATTTTTGACCCGTTGCATCTTGAAAGTTGCCCATAGCATCCATAGTTATAGTGCCATTGTTCATTCCCTCAAGCATATATTGCACAGCATTCCTAAAATCAGCTGCAGCAGCATTCTTTAACCCCTTAGATGAGGTATATTCATCCACATCTCTATAACCTCTCTTTATTAGGTCATCTTGGTTAAAGTCACCTAGCCCTTTTATACTTAGAAGCTTAGGTTTGTCAGTTTGACCTCCAGAGTTGTACTTTCTTATTACTTGTGACATATACTATGTATAATAAAAAAGGAGCATATAATTAATATACGCCCCTTCTTACCTTGTTGACTAATTATC
>ERZ1027217.200-NODE-200-length-32592-cov-12.009989_pt1 | contig 32592 bp, 22 predicted proteins | sample MGYA00519268_ERZ1027217 | MGnify/ENA primary metagenome ERZ1027217 (study PRJEB26926, sample SAMN06164537) | human gut metagenome | biome: ENVO:00009003; feature: ENVO:2100002; material: ENVO:00002003 | host: Homo sapiens | place: USA | collected 2012 ...
TCCATCTCAAAATCCGCAGCTCAGGATTTAACTTTTGTTATTAAACACCCTCTTAAGGAGGCCGATATAACGAGACTGTCCCGACGAAAATTCGTCAGGACAGCCAATGTAGCGAATTCGGGATTCGAACCCGAGTTTCCGCCGTGAGAGGGCGGCGTGCTAGGCCTCTACACTAAATCGCCATATGCACCCTTTGGTCTATGTCTCGCAAACTTTGAGAGGATGCCTCTCTCATTTGCACTGCAAAGTTATAACCTTTTTGCGATTTTCCAACTGTCATTTTTGTTAAAAAATCAGAAATACGCCTGACAAGCATCATGTGGCACCCCATTGACTGAAGCCAGACACCACCTCGGGGGAATGATGGTCAGAGCTTGAGCTTGCGTCGCAGCGGACCGCCGGAGGGATTGATGCGGCGGTAGATACGGCGCATCATAAGCCAGATGGGCGACGGAGCACCTGATATATCGGCGGTCATTGTCTCGGCCATAGTAGGCACGATGACGTTAGCAGTGCCCGTATGTTCGGGATACAGGATTATCAGATTATTGGACGAGAAATACTTTTGCAGGAATTCCGGCAACTCGTCCATCGAAGGGCTGAACGACACAGAGGATCGCCGTGCTGAAACCACCACCAGCAAGTCGTCTTCATGGATGCGGTTAGGCAGCAGCACGAAATCATCGTCATAACTGATTTCCACATATTCCTGACGTATGCCGAAACGGCCTGTCTGGAGCACCGACCGTATGGTACGGTTGGTCTCGTCGGCTCCGCAGAACACCACCTTGCAACCCACCTCACGTGTAAGATTGCCTACGGCTTCCACCCAGTGGCGGAAACCGCCCTCATACTGAGCCTTTGATGGCACCACCACCACTATGCGCGAGAGGGTATTGACCGGGATAAATATACGGCTGATGACCACCATGGCATTGGTGGATTTGAGCAGCTGCTCGATTTTGGAGCCGAGAAACGTATCAATGATACGGCTGCGCCTGTGCAAGCCGAGATGGAGCGTGGATATATCCCGTTCGGCCATGGTGTTAAGCACGCCTGTGACTATGTTGATGTCGTATCTCTCTATAGGTATCAGACGTGACGAAGTGGCATTGGCCGCCTTCTGCGCCTCCTCCAAGGAGTTCTGGCCGATGGTCCTCGATGCTCGTGCGTTGTCACTGCGGACATGCAGCGCATAGAGCTTGTTATACTGGCTCTGTTTGCCCTGCATATACCTTGCCACCTCCACCATCTGCTTCGCGCTATGGGGCGCGGCCACGGATATAAGCGTATGATGCGCTTTCTGGGCTGTCCCCTCCTCTGCATCTGACTCTTTCTCGACATTACGCAACACGAGCTTTCTCGCGGCCCTCTCAACGCCAAACGATGACACAGTACACGTAATCAGGATCATCAGCACCGTGGCATTGAGGACAGCCTCGTCAAACACACCGAGCTTATGACCTATCATCACCACGGCAAGGGCTACAGCCGTGTGGGCATTGCTCAACTGATACATCATGGAGCGGTCAATGGACGAAAGCCGGAACGACAGCTGGGCGACAAATGCCGCAAGCCACTTGACCACCATGGCCACGGCACACATCACGGCAGCGACCTGCAAGGTCATCAGATCCGACGCCACAAGGCGCACATTGATCATCATGCCCACCCCTATCAGGAAATAAGGGATGAATATCGAATTGCCGACAAACTCTATCCTTCCCATCAACGACGACCGAGAAGGTATGTAGCGGTTGAGCACGAGTCCGGCATAGAATGCGCCGAATACGCCCTCTATGCCTATGAACGAAGCGATGGCGGCTGCGATGAACACAAGAGTGAGAACATAGATGAACTGTACCGTGTCATCGTGGTACCGGCGGAAAAACCAGCGAGTCAGACGCGGATACACCACCGTCACGAGGAGACAGTACAGCACCAGTCCGCCGAAAAGCCTCAACAGATTCAGCACCTCAAACGCACCGAACTTGATGACATCGGCTATGGAAGCCAGCACCATAAGCGACCCGAGCACCGTCACAATCGTACCGGCCACCGCAATTATGACCGCCGGCGACTTGGTAAGGCCGAAACGGCTTACGATGGGATAGCCTATCAGAGTGTGCGCGGCAAACATTGAGGCCATCAGCGTGGCCGTAAGCCAGGTCATGCCGAGAGCATAGTGCACGGCCACCGCTCCGAGAACGAGCGGGATGAGAAAAGTCATGGCACCGAATGCAAGCCCCTTGGAGAGGTTTTTCTTCAGGTGGTACATGTCAATCTCTATGCCGGCAAGAAACATGAGATACAGAAGGCCCACTTGCCCGAACACCTCAAATCCGGCGTCACGGGCAAGCAGGCCAAGTCCATAAGGCCCCACCAATATGCCTCCTGCAATAAGCCCGATAATATGCGGAATCTTGAGCTTATTGAGCAACAGAGGTGCCAGCAGTATTATGAGTAATACTGTCAGAAATATGGCTACAGGAGAGGTGATGAGAGGCATGCCTCTGCTTTATTTCTTATGTGCGAGCATATACTGGGCTATCTGCACTGCATTGAGAGCCGCGCCCTTCTTGATCTGGTCACCAACGATCCAGAACGACAGGCCATTGGCGTTGGCGATGTCTTCGCGGATACGGCCTACATACACGGGATCTTTTCCGGCTATATCAAGCGGCATGGGATACTGCTTGTTGGCAGGGTCATCGACCACCACTACCCCCTCGGCCTTGGAGAATGCTTCACGAGCCTCGGCCGGAGTGACGGGACGCTCGGTCTCCACCCATATGGCCTCGCTGTGGGCACGCATAACAGGGACACGCACACACATAGCGCTGACTGACAGCTCGGGAGCGTGCATGATCTTGCGAGTCTCGTTAAACATCTTCATCTCCTCCTTGGTGTAACCGTTGTCCATAAACACATCGATGTGGGGGATGACATTATATGCGAGCTGATAGGCGAATTTCTCCACAGTAGGTTCCTCGCCACGCTGGAGCTGGGCATACTGCTCTATCAGTTCGTCCATAGCGGCTGCACCGGCACCGCTGGCAGCCTGGTATGTAGCCACATGCACCCTCTTTATAGGAGTCAGGTCATTGATGGGCTTGAGAGCCACTACCATCTGTATGGTGGTGCAGTTGGGATTGGCGATGATATTACGGGGAGCGTTGAAAGCGTCGTCGCCGTTGACCTCGGGCACTACGAGAGGTACATCGGTGTCCATGCGGAACGCGCTGGAGTTGTCAATCATCACAGCACCGTATTTGGTGATAGTGTCAGCATATTCCTTGGATGTGCCGGCACCTGCCGATGTGAAAGCGAAGTCTATGCCACGGAAATCCTCGGCGTCATGGGTCAGCTCCTTGACGGTGATTTCCTTGCCCTTGAATTTATATGTGCGGCCTGCGCTACGCTTGGAGCCGAAAAGGCGCAATTCGTCAATAGGGAAATTTTGTTCGTCAAGAACGCGCAGGAATTCCTGGCCTACGGCGCCGCTGGCACCCACGATAGCAACTTTCATTGTGTTGGATAGGATAGTGTGTGAGTATGTGAATGTAAAAATGAGTCTTTTATTCGGGTGCAAATTTACACATTTTCACGCGAAGTTTAACACATTATGTCATTAAATTGTTATCTTTACCAGCCATATGTAAATACAGACCAATGGAACGACAGACTTCACTCACAGCTTATATCTCAGAATCAATAAGACAAAACTGGGACATGGAGGCACTGTGTGACATGCATGGTGCCAATCTAACGTATAAGGATGTAGGGCGCAAAATAGCCAAACTGCATATATTCTTTGAGAAAACCGGCATACGCAAGGGCGACAAGATAGCCCTGTGCGGACGTAACTCCGCCAACTGGGCCGTGGCTGCCATGGCCTGTCTGACCTATGGAGCTGTGGCTGTGCCGATACTCAACGAATTCAAGCCCGATACCATACATCACCTGGTCAATGACAGCGATGCCAAACTGCTGTTTACTACCGGCACGCAGTGGAACAATCTTGACGGCAACTGCATGCCGGCACTGACAGGCATAATCCGCATCCACGATTTCAGCATATTGCTGTCACGCTCGAAAAAGCTGACCGAAACGCGCTCAAAGCTCAACCTGTATTTCGGCGAGAAATACCCCGAACGCTTCTCGGCTGCCGATGTCAGCTATGCCGAGCCCGACCCGTCGACGATGGCTCTGATAAACTACACATCAGGCTCGTCAGGCTTCTCAAAGGGTGTGATGCTCAGTTACAAAAACCTGTGGAGCAACATACAGTTCTGCATCGACGGACTGACCTTCCTCAAGCCCGGCGACGGCATGGTGTGCATGCTGCCGCTCGCCCATATGTATGGGTTCGTAGTAGAGATGCTACATCCGTTTGTCAAGGGGTGCAACATCCATTTCCTCAGCCGCACCCCATCGCCGCGAGTAATCATGGAAGCATTTGCCGAGGTGCGCCCCAAGCTCGTCATCACCGTGCCCCTGATACTTGAGAAAATCATCAAATCGAAGGTATTCCCTGTTATCGACAAGCCGCTGATGAAGATGCTGCTCAAAGTGCCGGTCATCAACGACCGCATACTTGCCGAAATCAGGGCCAAGATAATCAATGTGTTCGGCGGACAGCTCAAGGAGATAATCATAGGCGGCGCTGCCCTCAACAAGGACGTGGAGGCATTTCTGCGCAAAATCCGTTTCCCCTTCACTGTGGGCTACGGCATGACCGAGTGTGCGCCTCTGGTGGCATACTGCCCCTGGGACAAGCAGAAACCCGGCGCATGCGGACGCATAGCTCCCCGTATGGAGATGAAAGTCGACTCTCCTGACGGCACGAAAATACCCGGGGTGCTCATGCTCCGAGGCGACAATGTGATGATGGGATACTACAAGAATCCGACAGCCACATCGGAAGCCCTCAAAGACGGATGGCTCAATACCGGTGACATATGCACCGTTGACTCTGACGGCTTCATATTTCTGCGCGGACGCGACAAGAACATGATACTCGGACCGTCAGGCCAGAACATCTATCCCGAAGAGATAGAGCAGAAGCTCAACAATATGCCACTGGTAGCCGAGTCGCTTGTCATAGACGACGGCGACGGCAAACTTGCAGCCCTGATATATCCCGACATCGAGGGCGCCACGGCACAAGGCATCCCCCTGTCACAGCTTGAATCACTCATGCAAGACAATATCAAGATGCTCAACAAGGAGCTGCCGGCCTACTCGCAGATCCGCCGCCTCAAAATCCACCACGAGGAGTTTGAGAAAACCCCTAAGCGGTCAATCAAGCGGTTTTTGTACACGCATCACTAAGATTATAACTCTTATAAATTTTATAATTCTTATACATGAAAGCCGGGCGACTCAGCAGAGCCGCCCGGTTTCATATAGATATATTGATAAATCAGGATTGGAATCAGTTCATCTTGATGAACGCGGGAATCCAGGCTTTGACACTGACATTGTCGCTGACATTGCCTCCATTGATGAGGTCAATGCCGCTTCCGCCGATGCTGACGTTCTGGTCGGTTTCAGAGAAGATGCAGATTACCTTGTTGCCGGTCTGCGAGTCAGTCTTTGTGATAATCTCGCACTTGTTACCCTCCTTACGGCTTACGGTGCCGCGCCAGAGAGCCGGGTTGGCAGCACGAGCCTTGAAGTACTTGGCTGTGTAGTCGTGTACTTTCTGCTCGTTCTGGTTGAAACCGGATATGCGTCCTGAGGTACGGGCCTTGTTGTCGGCATTGCCATTGCCGCTTTTGTCTCCGATTTCATCACCATAGTATGTACATGTCGGGCCGGAATATGCAGCCACGGCAGCATGGCGTGTGATCAGTTCGTTGGTCCTTGAATTCACATCAGCGAAATCACCTACTCGCGACGTGTCATGGTTAGACAGGAAAATGGTCGGATTGACACCGCTGTCGCGGTAGCCGCGACCGGCAGCATCGCTTGCCAGAAACCAGCCGATCGAACGGACACCGTTTTTGAGCTTGACAAGATTGTCCTTACCGTCAAAGTCCATGACGCTCTTAAGACCATCCTGCTTGGTGACAGTGATGGAGCCGGCTCCGGTCCAGTCCTCGCCTACCATATAGCCGAGAGTACCCCACTTCTCACCGCGCGACCTGCGTTCCTGAGCCACGCGCTCCACTTCTTCGCGAAGGTCCTTCCAGTAGTTGTGACCACCCTGATATACCTGGTAGCACTGGTCGAGACGCCAACCGTCCACGCCCTTGTTCATCCAGTAACGGACTACCTCCTTGAAATATTCAAGAGAACCTGGGTATGATATATTGCCGGCATCAGTACCACGGACATTGTTAGCTGTAGTGCTGTCAATCCACTTGCCATTGGGCGAAGCTGAGTTGACACCGCCATGATGACCGAAAACGCCATCAAGGATAATATAGATACCCTTTTCATGAGCCTTGCGCACGAGTTCGTCAAACTCTGCCTCAGTGCCGAATTTGGGGTCAACCTTGAAATAGTTGGTGCAGAAGTAGCCTGTAGCCTGTAGCTTCTCGCCGCCCTGACCGTTGGTAGAATCAAAGATGGGAGTCATCCAGATGGCGTTCATGCCGAGATCCTTGATGTAGTCAAGGGCATCGATGATACCGCGGAGGTTACCGTTTTTGCGGTGTCCTCCGGGACCCCACATGTCGCTGTAGCCTGACGCACCGCCGTCGCCATGCTGGAAGGAACCTACCATCACCTGATAGATTGACAGCTCGCGCCAGTCGCCTGTAAGGTTATCCTCATAGACCGGGGTTGAGTCATCGCGAGTGAACGAAACATTGGCAGTAGTAGTGCCCTGGGCATTTGTCGCCGATACCGAGAGGCTACCTGTAGCCTTATCGGAAGTCAGATACTGGCTGACAGACACACTGTTGCTGCCGTTCTGGAGCGAAAGGCTCTTGCCGTTGAAAGTACCGCTGATAGATGTGGCATCATTATTGATGACTACGGTTATAGTTGCAGATCCTTTGACAGTACCGCCGTTGGGGTTGATGGTTACGGAGGGCTTCTGAGGGGTGGGATCGTCAACTTTGCTTGTGTATGAACCGTCCTGATGGTAGGTGGCTTTGTCAACATAATTCAGGTCGCCACCGCCTATCCTATTATCGCCTTCATGGATAATGATCTGCTTCGGAAGAGATTTGCCAGAGGGAACAGCCCAATACCATTTGCCATTTTTCTTGGTCATGTTGTCACCAGGCCATTTACCTGCCGTAGTGCAATTGGTGTTGCCGTCAATCCAAGCCCACACCTGGGGAGCTGAGAATGTGCCGTCATAGTATACGTAATGCTCGTCAACGCCGCCCGGCTTCATGGTGTAGGTGAACGACTGTACATTAGATCCGGCAGCATTCTCCACATAGGTAGAGAGCGTAGTGGTCTCGGTAAATGTCAGAGCAGAGGAGTAGACAGGTGACGATGCCGTAGCAGTGCCGGAGGTAGAGTAATGGATGGGAGTGCCTACGGGATTGACAGAGAGTGTCACGCTGACACTGCCCTCAAACTCACCACCTGCGGGGCTGGCTGTCACAACGGGCTTTGGAGCCTGACCCTTGGTGTAAGTGAATGTCTGGACGTTAGAGCCGTTGGCGTTGCTTACGTATGTCTTGAGGGTGGTAGTCTGAGTGAAAGTGAGCGGAGCGCTGTAGGTATCTGACGATTCCGAAGGTGTAGAGCCATCGACAGTATAATGGATGTCAGCACCCTGGGTAGAGCGTAGGGTTACAGTCACACTTTCTGTGAATGTAGAACCAGAAGGAGGATTGGCTATAACGGTCGGCTTGACAGGCTGAGGATTAGAACCTTGCTGGATAGTACCATAAGGTTCAAGAAGCAGCACAGGACCAGAAGCGGCGATGGTCACCTTGCCACCTGTTACAGTAGCAGTGTTGGCGGTGTTGTAACCATCCATCACCTTTGTTCCGTCGGCAAAGTGGTCGCCGACGCTGACAGTGTAGGTCTGACCAGCTGAAGTATTGAGTTTGATGACTACAGCATTGCTGTATTCACCTTCGGAGAACTTGCGTCCGTAAGTATCTGAGCCGAGGTCGGTCTGTGTACCGGCACCTACGGCAGCGTTGCGGCGACGGAACTGACCGATGGTCTGCCAATGCTTGTTGTCAGCATTGTCTACAGCATCCCAGTTGAAGTCGCTACGGGTGATCATCGACTGGTCACCGCCGCAGTTGCTTGACATGTAGGGGCGAGAAGTCTCATCACCATAATATATCTGCGCACCACCGGGGCAGAGCAGAAGCATAGTGGCAACTTTCTTCTGGTCACCCGGACGATGAAGTCCTGTATCGTGGCTTGAAACGTAGTTGAGTACCTGACGGCCATTGGGGCTGTTGCAATAGTTGGCATAATACTTCCAATCCGAGGTAGAGGGAGTGCGACCCTGGCTGCCTTCTGAGGAATTGAAAGCGAAGTTGATCATGGAGTCGAAGCCGCCTTCGGTAAAGTAACCCACATCACCGTGATCCCAGCCGAAAGCCTCGCCTGTCATCCAGAAATCCTCATCCCAGCCCATGGCATACTCGTCGGCACGGTCAGAGTTACGCCAATTGTTAAGAGCCTGGTTACAAGCGTTTTTGAGCTGGTTCCAACGGCTCTTTTCAAGATGCTTGGCTGTGTCGCAGCGGAAACCGTCGATACCGAAGTATTCTACCCAACCGGCAAGCCAGTTGATCAGATAATCGGCGGGAGCACCCTTGCTGTCAGTGCGCCAGCCCTCAAGGTTGGGCAGACGGTAGTTGTCATATTCGCCACCCTTTTCAGCTGCCCACTTCATCTTGAGGAACGGAGGTATTTCGACCGGCGATGTTCTCTCAGTCACGATGTCGGGCAGGCCAGCCAGCGGCTTGGTGTAGTCACTGCCTCCTTCGGGAGCGAAACCAGCGTTCGGTGCCCAGCTGCGGTCACCGAATGCGCGTACCCAGGGACCCCACCAGTTGCCCCATTTACCCTGCTCGTCGGCATTGAAAGATATTTCATTGCTCTCCGACCACATGGAATACGGCTTGCCGGAGGGCACCCAGCCAGCCTGGGGAGTGCCGTTGAAGTTACCGAAGTCATAGTCCACGCCGTCATCAAGTGTGGAGTAGCCGGTATGGTTCATCACGATGTCCATAACCACGCGGATACCACGCTTATGGGCTTCGGTGACAAAATCCTTCATGTCTTGGATGGTACCCATGTTGCGGTCCATATATGTCCAGTCAAGGGCATAATATCCATGGAACGCATAGTGGGGGAACGCATCATTTTTTCCACCGGTCCATCCGTGCATCTGCTCGTAGGGAGCGGTGATCCAGATGGCGTTGACACCGAGCTTGTCAAGGTAGTCAAGCTTCTGTGTCAGGCCCTTTATATCGCCGCCGTGGAAAGTGGCCACATCGGCATCGCCTGACAGACGCTTGCGGTGGTAGGAATTGTCATTGGAGGTGTCGCCGTTGTAGAAACGGTCTGTGAGCACGAAATAGATATTCGCATTTTTCCATGTGAAATATTCATCACGGACCACCTGAGGAGTCTTGATATTGACAGTGTAAGTCTTGGTAGAGTTGCCGCTGCGGACGGTGTAGGTGATGACATTGTCACCGCCGTCAAGGTTGGCGAGCGAGTGGTTAGTCATCGGCGCACCGTTGAAGTCTATGGCAACGGTAGCGTCAGATGCCGAGGGCACTGCCGACATGGTCAGCATTGAGACATCCTCAAGCTCCACATTGTAAGTAGTGGTGGATGACGAGAATCCCGAAAGGATGTTGCGTCCGTCGACACGCAGCTCGAGGTCGCTGAGAGAAGCGTCGCCGGAGTTGACGGCAGCATAGACCGATGCACCGGCAATAATTCCGGACATCAGCATCGCCAGCTTGCGGCGTATGGTGAATTTATGATTTTTCATCGTTATGTCGTAGAATATAATGCGGTTTATCGCTTGATTATGATATGGTTATATATCTGGTCAGCTCCACGCAGATTGAGCACATAGGCTCCGGGAGAAAGATGGCTGAAATCTATAGACACGCTGCGACCCGAGACAGTGCCGCTGCCGGCATCTGCACCAGAGATGGCCACTATGCGGTAGCTTTCAAGGTCACGAGGAGCCTCAACATTGAGCATATCCACTACAGGATTAGGCCATACGCGTATAGTCAACTCGCTGTCAGCACCTATATTATCTATAGCCGACTGGCCGTAGAATGATTCGGGGAAGGGATTTGGCTGCGGCTCTCTCATGATGGCAAGCACAGGGTATTCCTTACCTTCTTTGTTTTCCCACTTCCATATGGAGGGGAACTGCCAACCGAGAGTGTTGCTGTAGGTGGCCTGGGCATGGAGGTCTGACGATGTCACGGAGTGGTCGCCATGCTGTGTCCATGACTGTAAGGAGGATATACCGTTCCAGGCCATGTTGCCTGTCGAACGGTTTTCAGGGTTGTTGTTACCGCCGAAACGTGCCACATATTCATTGGTCGAGAGGACTCCCTCATTGACTGCCACAGAGTTGGCTATAGAGCCGTAATTGGCACCGACCATACCGCCGATATAGTTTTTGCCGCGCACCTCGCCTGTAGCATAGGAGTTGCTGACATTACCGAGGTTCTTGCCCACGAGACCGCCGGCAGCATACTGGTCGGCAGCGTTGACATCGGCTGTAGAATAGCAGTTGGTGATGGTAGCTCCGGCATTGAAGCCTACGAGACCGCCGGCAGCGAGTGATTTGGCATTGACGCTGCCTGAGGTGTAGCACTGGTCAATCTTGCCGGAAATAGCGTGACCTACAAGGATACCCACATATGCCTGACCCTCGACAGAGGCATTTGTCACGGCTACACCCTTGATGTCGGCACCGTCAATGGCACCGAAAAGACCTGCCGCCTGACCGAGTGCGGTCTGCGACACCGAAAGGTCGGAAATAGTGTATCCGTCACCATCAAAGTGAGCCTTGAACGGTGAGCCTATCGAGCCGATAGTCACGCCTGCAGGGGCTGCGATGTCGGCAGTCAGTTTCAGATAGATGTCAGAAGCCCAGTCGGCAGGATATTCCGCAAGATCCTTGAGGTCCTGAGCCTTGCCGATCAGGAAAGGCGATGCGGCAGTGCCTTCGCCACCTGAATAGGCCGTCTTGCGACCCTGCACGACACTGATTTTGGTATCAGCTGTCTGGGCACTTGACGTTCGTGCTATGAAGCACAGCTCGGTCAGACCTTCCATCTGTGAGTCGGTCAGACCGTAAAATTTCTGGATGTTGTCAATGCGAATCTGATAGCCACCGTTGGCAGCAGTCATCTTGAATTTGGCATTGATAGCATCAGCCCATTTAAATGGAGTTACTTCGGCACCTGATACGATACACCATGTATAGGCGTACACATCATTGCCCATTGAATTTGTTGTGACCGTTACAGTCACCGGCTTGTTCGTCACGGCAGGAGAGGGATCCGACGAAGCGGAAGCCTGCTGTCCGTCAGCCCAACATACCGAGGGCAGGACGAAAGCCATCAAAGCAAGAAATAACTTTGACCTCATGAGAGAATGTAGAATTAATGATTAGAGATTATTGATAAGAAATTAAAGTAAGAGTGCCAGAGCAAATCATGGCATTTTTTCAATCACAAAGCTACAAAAACACAATGAAATATAAAAAACCGCCTCTAACTATTAATGAACATTAACAATAGGGGCGATTGAGCTAAATTATTAAAATAATTTATCCTTTGCCTTCTATAACGGACAACAGTTGGGTGGCGGCGTTTTTCGTATCTACCTTTGTGATGATGTGGGTGATGTGATGCGAGGCATCTGTCACAAAGGTGGTGCGCACGGTGCCCATGTACTCGCGTCCGGCCATCTTCTTTTTCTGCCATACGCCGAATGCCTGGTTGACATCTGTGGTCGGGTCACTAAGCAGCGTGAAGGGCAACGCATATTTATCGGCAAACTTCATATGGCTGGCTACCGAGTCTTTGCTTATGCCTATCACCTTGTAACCGGCGGCTGCTATAGCCGCATCACCGTCACGCAGCGAGCAGGCCTCAGCCGTACATCCGGGGGTATTGTCCTTGGGATAAAAATAAATCACGAGAGGCGTACCTTCAAAGTCAGATGCATGCACCTCTTTGCCGTCACTGCCGAGTCCTAAGAAATCGGGAATCATGTCCCCTACTTTTAAATCCATAGTAATCAGTATTTTTTATAAATTGTCTATCTTTGTGCCAAAGATAGATATTGGCGCCATAACAACCACAACAATATATCATAAAAAACTTTAACTGAAACCCCGGCAATTATATATGACTACCCGACTGTTTATCACCGCACTAATAATCACAACAACCCTGACCATGACTGCCCAACAAAAGAAACTTCCGGCCTCCTCGACACTCGGCGGCATGCCTATGAATGAAGTCATGGCAAACCGCCACAGCATCCGTGAATTTGACCCGGCTCGCGAAATCAATGACTCCACGCTGAGTCAACTGCTTTGGATGACCACGGGCATAAACCGTCCTGACGCCCAGCCATCTCCATCCGGCGCTCCTGTCAACCGAACGAATCCTACGGCCCGGAATTTCCAGGAAATACGCACGTTTGTGATTGACAAAAACGGCGCATGGGAATACATCCCCGAATCCCATAGTCTGAGTCTTGTGAAGGCCGGTGACCACAGGCATCTTGTTGCCGGCACCAAAGAATTTTCTCAGGATTTCGTACTCAACGCTCCGGCGGCCATTGTTTTCGTAGCTGATATGACCAATCTTCCGTCCGGAGAACAATCACGCTCCATGGCGATGGTAGATGTGGGCATAGCTTGCCAGAACCTCAACCTCGCATGCACATCCGAAGGCATAGCCACTGTGCCGCGCGCCACTATGGATGTCAAAGGCATATCTGAGCTTTTAGGCCTGACTGCCATGCAATTACCCGTAATGAACAACCCGATAGGATATGCAAAATAACCCGCCGCATACCACCGAAGCAGAGACAGCATCGGTCAGACCGCTTTTATGACCATGAATATAGAAGAAGTAAGGGAGTATGGGCTTTCATTGCCTTCAGCCACAGAGAGATGCCCTTTCGGCCCTGACACATTGGCCTTAGAGATTGGAGGCCGCATGTTCTGCCTGATAGACTTATCGTGCGAATGGGACTTCTACAATCTCAAAGCCGACCCCGACTACGGAGCAGAGTTGTGCGAAAGATATTCAGGCATACGCCCCGGCTACCACATGAACAAACGGCATTGGATTTCCGTAAACTACCAGGGCGACGTACCTGACAGATTGCAGAAAGAACTAATCCGCCAATCCTACTGCCAAGTAGCAAAAAAGCTCCCCAAATCCGTCCAAAGCACCTTAGCCATCCCTATGGCCCACGACGAAGTGCAAAACTGAAGAGTTAAAATCCACACATTTAAATGCCGTGTAACCATTGGCAATACAGATTGGTATTTGCAATGTGCAAATACCAAATTCAGCGATAACCCACTCAATGAAAAGTTCTAACCTTTAATTTGACGAGGTTCGAACTTAGAGGGGGGGGTGGAGCTGGAAGTGGAGGAGTTGAACCCAACGTTCCAAATGCAATTATATCAATGATTTAGATAGTCGTCAATGATTAGGGGTAACGAGATGGTAACGAAAAATCCGTCAGTCTCTCCGGCTCTTTTGCCTATGCTGTAACGAGGGGTTCTTAGGTTGCAGAGATAATGAATTTCAGACAGAAAATCAAGGCCGAGGGTTCGTTTTAACGAATTTTGTGACCGATTGTTAAACAAACCAAAGGTTGATTATCTCGGATTAAATATGCGGTTAATTTAATGTCTCAGACAGTTGCGACCTGAAGAATCGGGGTGCCCAGAGCATTTTCGATTGATGAGATGGTGTCAATCGTGAAATTATGGGTTCCTCTCATCCACTTGCTGATTTCAGACTCCTTCTTGCCGAGCATATTGGCGAGGTCTTTTTGCTTAAGCCCCTTTTCCTCCAATATGCTGTGAATCCTGTCCACTATGAGGAAAGACAGGTCAACGCGCCTACGGACTTCGGGCGAAACTTTAGCCCGGCGAGCCTCTATGATACTACTTCTTTTCATCGCGGGTAAAATTTAGGGTTCCTATAATATCCCTGTCAACAATATAGAGAGTGCCGTTTGACAGCCGGGATGATATGAACCGGCTTGTATCGACAAGCATCTCAACATAATCCGACAAGGTTTCACTTTCCTGCCATGATGCGCAGTTTTTGACACCTCCGTTGCCGAAGATAAGTATCTTGTCTGAAAGGCGGATGCAGTAAAGGCGCAGATTGCTTGTTTCAATTGGTATGGCGCTTACGCCATCGCCAAACCTGCCTTCGTAACGGAAATATCTTTCCAGCGCACCGCTTTCACCAATCCTGTCGAGCCATGCGATTATGGTGTCTATATCTTCGTCATAATCGCACCCTTCGGGGAATTTCTCAAAGAACCGTTCAAGCTCGGAGAGTTCCTCCTCGCCAAGATGCACGCTGTAAAAGTTTACAGCATCATGTTCCTCAATCAGTTCTATGGAATATTTCTGTGTCATACTTAACCTATAGATTAACTACGCAAAGATAATGACTCTTTTCCAATACAACAAATAAATTCACCTTAAAGTTAAGTGACGGGGGTGCTTTTGTTCAGAAAGCAGCCTGAAAGCGGTGAGAGGCGGGGCGGTCTTGCAGTGCTGGCGGCGTTATGCCGTCGATAGGTGACGGTGGACGAGCCATTGACACCTATTGACCGCAACACGCCTATGGGCAATGCTGTTTTAGTCTTATATCAGTCCTGAGTCCGATAGGATTAGATATGAAAAACCTCGGAACTATCTGATAGTCCGAGGTTTGTCTCGAATTTTCCGAATTAGTTCGGTAATCGTCGCAGGCGCTTTGCCTTGGCAAAGAACTAATTAGTGGAGCTGGAGGGACTTGAACCCTCGTCCAAACGCGGAACTAATGAGCTTTCTACATGCTTAGTCGCCACTTGGTTTTTGTGACGGCACAGGCAGGTGACGACCAATGCCATCCTTAGCCTCTAAGATTTCGGATGCCACGCGAGGCTCTCGGCATCCTATTCCCGATATTTCTGCACCGCCTTCTCGGGTTGTCTCGGAAAAAGGACTCCCGGGCGATGTCTTGTCTCTGCAACTGTTGCGGAGATTAAGCCGGATCTACTGTACTTCGATTAGGCAGCAAGAGCGTAGTTATTTTCGCCATTTAAAACTTGCTGATGTCTCTGATTAAAGAGTGTAGGCATCATCACTCTGCATGCTTACTCACCACCTCTACACGCTGTCAAAACCGGTCAGCCCCGTTTTTGAAACGGCCCTTGGAGGGCAAATAATCATACAAAGATATTGACTTATCCCATACAAATCAAACCATCCTCTAAATATTAACAGGATTTAACAATCCATGATTTCCTCAAATATACCCATAGCGACCCTATGCACCCGACCTTTTTGACCGTATGATTGTTTACGTATAAAAACATACCGAATACCATACGATTAAACTACAGCTATATGAAACATCTTCTCATCTCCCTGCTGATGCTTATTACCGCCACGGGTGCGGCCTATGCTTTCATAGATTCATATACACTCAATCGCGAAAAACTTCCTGAAGAAGCCCGCGAGATGCTTGACACCTATTTCCCCAAAGCAAAGATAAGCAACATCAAAATTGACCGCCATCTGCTGAAGAAGGCCGACTATGAAGTGAAGTTGGTCAACGGCACTCAAATAAAGTTTAACAACGCCGGCAAATGGAAATCAGTGGACTGCAAAAGCCGCGAAGTCCCCGAAGGGCTGATTACCAAGCCCATCCGCAATTACACGAAGAAACACCACAGCGACGCCACGATAGTCAAGGCGGTCAAAAAGACATCCGAATACGAGATATACCTTTCGGACGGCGTAGAGCTTAAATTTAATCTCCTCGGAGGCTTCAAAAGCGCAGTAAACACGGAGCAAGAGTAGGATGCCCAGCTCTCCCCTCTTTAGAAAAACATTACACGCCCTCTAAAGCGGCATGAAACAATTTTTTGGTTTCATGCCGCTTTTACTCACTATTTTGATGTAATTTTGCACCAATGACATCAAAACGCACCAATCTTATCAACTCATCACGATACGCATGGGCAGACATACGCCGTATGCTGACCCTCGCCATATGCCTGTTATGGGCATGCGGCATCAATGCGACGCCATCCATCAGCCATAAGGATTTAGAAGCCGCATTGAACAAGGTCGACCATGAGCTATCGCTGCGCGAAGGGTATGTGGCCAACCGGAAACGCTTCATCGAACGCCTGAAACGCGACATGGACACAGTGGCAAGAGGGGAAGTGTCGCTTAAGAAAATACTTGCCGTAGGAGAAGCCTACGAGGGCTTCAACACCGACTCGGCTGTGAGATACTTCACCGTGCTGCATGAGGAAAGCAGACGTCAGGGGCTGGACTCCCTTGCAGCCGTGGGTGCGCTGAAGGCCGCAGCCATCCTCCCGCTCAACGGCACCATGGTGCCGGCCCTCGCCCTGTTCGCATCCGTCGACACCACCGGTTTCTCACGAGAGCAAATGGTCCTCTACCACAATTCCGGCCGATCAATGTATGGATTCCTTGCCGACCTCCGCGGACAGCAGCAGTATGCCGACATGCACTTTGCCGACAAAGCACACGAACACCAGGGTCAGCTGATACGCTACCTCCGCAAAGACTCACCCATGTATCTCCTACAGTCAGGAGGATACTATTTCACTCAGGGCGAACTCGCCAAAGCATGGAGCTACACATCCCAGCTCATGCGCATAATCCCTCGCGACTCCAGGCTGTTTGCCTATGCCGCTTACCAGATGAGCACCATAGCACGGGCCGAGGGAAATTATGACGAAGAGATATATTATCTCGCCCTGTCAGCCACAGCCGACCTCAAAGCCGCAGTCCAGGAAATCAGTTCGCTTCAGACCCTCGGACAGCGTCTTTATGACCAGGGCGATGTAGAAAGGGCCTACGAATACCTGATTGCAGCACTCAAAAGCGCGGTCAACTCTGGCAGCGAGTTGCGCATCAGCGAGACCGGATTCGCGTTCCCATTCATCGAGGCGTCACACACCGCCCAGCTCGACCGCGGCCGCAACCGCATGCTGTGGGTACTCGGCGGACTCGCAGTGCTGTCTATCGTGCTGATTTCAATGTTTGTCAAGCTGCGCAAGGAGATGACACGCATGGAGCGTCTGCGAAACAACCTCACAGCCGCCAATGCCGCCAAGCAGGTCTACATAAGCCAGTTTCTCGAGTTGTGTTCCATATATATGGACAAGCTCAACCAATTCTGCAAATTCGCCAACCGCAAGATTTCAGCCGGCAAAGTGGACGACCTGTATAAGATGACCAAATCTGGCAAATTCATCGAAGAGCAGTCAAAAGAATTTTATGAGGTGTTTGACAACGCTTTCCTCCACCTCTACCCCGATTTCCCGGAGAAAGTCAACAACCTGCTCAACCCCGATGAACCGCTCGAAATACCTACTGACGGGACTTTGACCACCGACCTGAGGCTGCTCGCCTTCATGCGTCTCGGCATCGAAGAGAGCGGACGCATCGCCGAGCTACTCAACTACTCGGTCAACACCATCTATTCCTACCGCAACCGTCTGCGCAACAAGGCCATAAACCGCGATACCTTTGAAGCGGACATCATGGACATTCGCCCTTCCGACGAGCAATGGCTCGACGGCTTCCGCTCCAAATGAGCCGGCCTACAGTATAGCCGTCACCTCCTTGAACGCATAGGTGCGCGAGCTCCCGTCGGCCAACTTCAATGTCAGCATACCGTCAGGAGCCACCGACTCTATGGATGCACTTATCTCTTCATGGGCCACATTGTCAACATAGGGATGCAGCCCCTCCCTACGCCACAGCATAGACTCATAGCTCCGCCCCAGCTCCTCCCGGTCAGCATCCCGGCGGTCATACTTATCCATCAGCCATGCTATATTACGCGCTATAAGCTCCAACACCTCATCCACATCCCACCGGATGCCTGTCAGCTGGAGCAGCGACACCGGATTGGGAGCATCAGACTCAAATTTCTGCTGGTTGACATTGACTCCTATGCCGGCTACGGAATGCAATATATCGCGTCCGGTGAGAGTATTCTCAATCAGTATGCCACATATTTTGCGGTCACCCACATACACATCGTTGGGCCACTTCACGCATACTTCCCCCACGGCATCCTTATGCTCCCGTAGCAACAGCCCACGGATTGTCCCGGCCACAGCAATCGCCACTATCTGAGATATGTGGAATTGCTCGGAAGCCTTGAAACAGCGAGGCCGCAGCAGCATCGACATAGTGACATTTTCGCCCGGAGCTGCCTCCCAAGTATTGCCCCGCTGCCCTCGTCCGGCCGTCTGTTCGACAGCCGATATGACCGTAAGAGCCGGCAGCTGCGAAGCCCTGGATTTCATCTCGGCATTAGTCGATGTAACTGACGACAGATGTATATGTGTAAAATCATTCTCCATAATCAGCCTCAAAATTAATTAATTTTAGCTAATAACGGAGTCTTAAAGTATAATATTTATAAACCGTTCACTTCATAATGCTACTTATATTTGCTAAATTTGCGCACGAAATATAGAAGTAAAAAATCATATATCAAATTTCACATTAAATGTTAAACCCAATCAAGAAAACCATCGAACTTCCTGATGGCCGCCAGATCACAATCGAGACTGGCAAGCTGGCCAAGCAAGCCGATGGAGCGGTTGAAGTGCGCATGGGCAACACGATGCTCCTTGCCACTGTAGTGACGGCCAAGGATGCCGGCGAGGGCGTGGACTTTATGCCCCTTCAAGTTGAATACAAGGAAAAATTCTCCTCTTTCGGACGCTTCCCCGGCGGCTTCCTCAAGCGTGAAGGCCGTGCCTCGGACTATGAAATCCTCACAGCCCGTCTGGTTGACCGCGTGCTCCGTCCGCTTTTCCCCAGCAATTACCATGCTGACACATTTGTCAACATCACCCTATACTCCACCGACGGCGAAGACATGCCCGACGCACTCGCCGGTCTTGCCGCATCGGCTGCTCTCGCAGTGAGCGACATCCCCTTCAACGGCCCTATCAGCGAAGTGCGCGTAGCTCGCGTTGACGGCAAATTCATCATTGACCCGACATTTGACGAAGTAGAACGCGCCGACATCGAGCTGATGGTTGGTGCCACCTATGACAACATCATGATGGTCGAGGGCGAGATGAACGAGGTATCCGAGGCCGAGCTGCTTGAAGCTCTCAAGGCCGCTCACGAAGCCATCAAGGTGCAGTGCAAGGCCCAGATGGAACTGGCCGAGGAAGTAGGCTCGCTCACCAAGCGCGAATACTGCCACGAAGTCAACGACGAAGACCTCCGCAAGGACATCCACGACAAGTGCTATGACAAGGCATATGCAGTAGCCAAGGCCGGTTGCGCCGACAAGCACTGGCGTCAGGACAGCTTCGATGCCATCTGTGACGAATATATTGAATCTCTTCCCGAAGAAGAGCGTGACGAAAAGACACCGCTCGTCAAGCGTTACTACCATGACGTGGAGAAAGAGGCCGTGCGCCGCTGCATCCTTGACGAGGGCATACGCCTTGACGGACGCAAGACCACTGAAATTCGTCCCATCTGGTGTGAAGTCGATTATATCCCCGGCCCCCACGGATCGGCAGTATTCACCCGTGGCGAGACCCAGTCGCTCTCTACAGTCACTCTCGGCACAAAGCTTGACGAGAAGATTGTCGACGATGTCATCAACCAGGGTCGCGAACGCTTCCTGCTCCACTATAACTTCCCTCCCTTCTCTACCGGCGAAGCCAAGCCCCAGCGTGGCGTAGGCCGTCGTGAGATCGGTCACGGCAATCTGGCCCACCGCGCCCTCAAGCGCATGTTCCCTGACGACTTCCCCTACGTATGCCGCGTAGTCAGCGACATCCTCGAGAGCAACGGTTCGTCATCAATGGCCACCGTATGCGCCGGCACACTCGCGCTGCTTGACGCCGGTGTCAAGATGAAGAAGCCCGTCAGCGGTATCGCCATGGGTCTTATCACCGACACCGAAAGCGACAAGTGGGCAGTGCTCTCCGACATCCTCGGTGACGAAGACCACCTCGGCGACATGGACTTCAAGGTGACAGGCACACGTGACGGTATCACAGCCACCCAGATGGACATCAAGTGTGACGGTCTGAGCTATGAAATCCTTGAGAAAGCCCTCAACCAGGCACGTGACGGCCGCCTCCACATCCTTGACATCATCGAAGCCACCATACCGGCTCCTCGCGAAGACTACAAGCCCCATGTACCGCGTATCGTCACCATGACCATACCCAAGGAACTTATCGGTGCTGTCATCGGCCCGGGCGGAAAGGTCATCCAGGGCATCCAGGAAGAGAGCGGTGCAACAGTGTCAATCGACGAAATCGACGAAGGCGGTTACATCGAAGTCGCTGCAGCCAACAAGGAGTCAATCGACAAGGCTCTTGCCATGATCAACGCCATAGTAGAGCTGCCTGAAGAGGGCAAAATCTACAAAGGCAAAGTCCGCTCTATCCTTGAATTCGGTGCGTTCGTAGAGTTTATGCCTAACCGTGACGGTCTGCTCCACATCAGCGAGATTTCATGGGATAGACTTGACAGCATGGAAGCATCCGGCATCAACGAAGGCGACGAACTGGAAGTCAAGCTCATCGAAATCGACCAGAAGACCGGCAAATACCGCCTGTCGCTCCGTGCACTCCAGCCCAAACCCGAAGGCTACGTAGAGCGTGAACGCGCACCCCGTGGACCTCGCCGTGAAGGTGACCGCGGACCCCGTCGCGAAGGCGATCGTGGACCTCGTCGTGAAGGCGACCGCGGACCCCGTCGCGAAGGTGACCGTGGACCTCGCCGTGACAATGGCAACCGCGGATCTCACTTCGAATAAATTCGGCTACATACTCCCATAAATCCTGCCGGACACCTACGGTAGGGCAATAAAACATTCAGGCCATACGCCACGTCATCGTGTGCTGTATGGCCTGAATGTTTTTCATATCCCGTGCCCCCCGATTCATGGAGAAAAACACACAATCAGTCTACCGTAGTCTACCAATCACACATCTCTCGGGCGTCAAAGCCGTCCTGTAGACCTCAAATATACCGCCCACAGACGGCGTTTATTACATACCTTAGCTAATTTTGCGGTGAAATCAATAATCCGGTCAAGCCACAGCCCAATGTTATCACACATATATATTATACACACATAACACAACCTACATTATTTCATTTTATGAACAAACTGTTACTTTTAGCCGTAGGACTGGCTACTTGTATCAATGCTCATGCTGTGATTTTCACCGCGGAAACAATTGATGACGCGAAGAAGACCTGCCGTCTTACCGGATTTGCCAGTACCGATGACCGGCTTGTAAGCGGAGTCGTCGCCATCCCCTCGGTAATCACGATTGACAACTATCCTTACACCGTGACCGAAATCAAGCAAAACGCTTTGATTGACATGCCCAATGTCACAAAAATATCAATACCTCAAGCGGTCACACGTATCGGCAATGTGACATCGGCCCACCCTGCCTCCGACCTCTATAACTTCACAAACTGCCCGAAACTGGAGGCTTTCAGTGTCAGCACATCCAACAGTGTTTTCGCATCCACATCGGCCGGACTCCTTGTCGCCGGCTCTAACACCAAGACGCTCGTGCGTGTGCCACAGGCCGTAGCGGTTTCCAATGGCGTACTCAAGCTACCCTCGTCCATCACGGCCTTAGGTGCGTCAGCCTTCGCAGAGGTGTCTACGGTGACTTCGCTCGCATTAGGCCCCGTAACCAGCTATGAGGGAAACTGCGGACTCAACACGATGCCCTGGTGCAAAGAAATATCAATATATGCCACCGGCTCCACCCTTAAGACTTACGATGGCGTGCTTGCTGATGCAACCCACGGTGTGCTGCTTTCGTTTCCGCCACGTAAGATGCAGGGCTCTTTCACTCTGCCGTCTGAAATCACCATAATCGGAGAGTCAGCCTTCGCCAATACCTTCTATCTGTCCGACATCATCTTCTCATCTGTCACCAACATACGCAAGGCGGCATTCATGGGTTCTCGCATACGCCAGTTCTCCATCCCCTCCTCAGTTAAGACCATCAGCGCATATGCATTCTCCCTCTCCCCGGTCAAACCCCATATATTCATGAAAGTTGACGGTCTTGTGGGTGCCGACGAAAATGCAGCCTGCGTGCAAGGGGAATTTGCATCGTCAGACGGCCGCGAGTTCAAGCCCATATTCTACTGGGAATCCCCCTATCCATCAAATCGCTATGCCATACCCGGAGCCTCCTATTACATCCCCGGCGGAGCTATGGAACGCTTCAGCCAGGCCACCGATGCCGGATGCTATGTCGAGGAGTTCTTCCGGCTGGAATTCCTGACAGTCAACAACGGTCTGGTCATTTCGCTCAAAGAGGTATTCCCCGAAATGGTCAAGCTCAAGAAAATCGAGACCGATGCCGTGTCATGGAAGACATCAAACTACGGCGATTATGCCACAGCCATCCCCCCACAGTATGTCAAATACGTCAAAATCACCTATGATGTGCACGGCGTAGAGTACACATCCACCTATGACCAGGACTTCATAGCCTCAGCCTCCAGTGACTACATCGCCACAGACGACGTCTCTGACGAAGCCCCCGTCTACTATAACCTCCAAGGCGAGAAAGTCGCCACACCCCTCCCCGGCAACATCTACATAGTCCGCCAGAACGGCAACACCACCAAACGCCTCCTCTGACCCCTCCCTCTCTACCCTCCCACCAAAGGCGCACCCGCGCCCTGCGGATGCGCCTTTTTACATATCGATAGCCTGTAAAAAACAACTCTCACACCATCAAATCTCGCAAAGATTGCGAAAAAGAGATTCTCTCGGACTTGGTACAATCCATCTTAGATGCAAAAACTGAAACACCAAAATCGCGTATTGCGATTGACAAGATAGTTTATCATCTATATGGTTTGACTTACGATGAAGTGCTGGTTATAGACCCCACAACACCCATCACCCGAAAAGAATACGAATCCCGGAATGTAAAGAAGAGCATAGACTCATAATCGAATCAATCTGTGGAAAGCAAAGAATAAAGGACAATATGACGGCATGATGGATGATGATTTATAGGAGACAGGTGCTATTGCTTAAAATATTTTTGTAAATTAGAGGGTCTTTAGGGTCTTTAGGGTCTTTAGGGTCCTTAATGACCTTAAAAACTTTATCAACCTTAGTATCACCTTTTAAAACTTGACTGTCATGGGGAGGCTTATCCGGCATGCTGGAGATTATAAGAAATTGCTGACTTATCAGAAGGCGGATGTCATATTTCAGCTGACCTTTTATTTCTGCCACAGGTATCTGGAGAAAGGCGACCGGACTGTGGACCAGATGGTGCAGTCTGCCCGCAGTGGCAAGCAGAACATAGTAGAGGGATGTGCCGCTTCAGGAACTTCAGCTGAGACAGAGATCAAGCTCCTCAACGTGGCAAAAGCAAGCCTTCAGGAACTGCTGGAAGATTACGAAGATTACTTAAAGACGCGCCGCCACACGCAGTGGATGCCGGGTAGCCGAGAGCAGATGGCTATGCGCGACATAGGACGAAAACATAATGATGCCTCCTACTTTATGGAAATAGCCGCTACGCGCCCGCCTCAGACTATCGCCAATATGGCCATAGTACTGATCAAACAAGCTGATTATCTGCTATTCAGACAACTGGAGAGGCTTGAAAAAGATTTTGAGGAGAATGGGGGGTTTAGGGAGAAGATGGCTCAAATCCGACGCAACCGTCGCGGCTATTAAAGGCCTTAGGGTCTTTAAGGACCCTAAAGACCTTAAAGTCCCCTATAAGATGGCAGATGTTTCAAGATTTATGCGTAAATTTGCGCATGATTTTCCCTGTCAAAGCGGGGTTTCCGATTGATACAATCATTACACTATACACATAATATTTCTTTATGGTCTTCTTTTTTAAAAAGGGTGGAAACACGGTCTACGCCGTGGAAATTGACCACAAGCTCAGTGAGGAAGAAACTGGTAAACTGGCATGGCTCTTCGGCGATGCCAAGAAACTACAGACCAAGGCGGTCAAAGGCACCTTCGTGGGTCCGCGCCGTGAGATGGTCACTCCGTGGAGCACCAACGCCGTAGAAATCACCCAGAACATGGGCATGAATGGCATCACTCGCATAGAGGAATATCAGCTTGTCAAGCCGGGCGCAGAACCCAAGCACGACAAGATGCTCCAGCGCGTCTATCAGGGTCTGAATGCCTCCATATTCGAGACAGCCCGTGAGCCGGAACCCATCGTATATATCGAAGACATATCAGAATACAACCGTCAGGAAGGCCTCGCGCTGAGTGCTGACGAGGAGCAGTATCTCCGCGACCTCTCCAAGAAGCTCGGGCGTCCGCTGACCGACAGCGAAGTATTCGGCTTCTCGCAGGTCAACAGCGAGCACTGCCGCCACAAGATATTCAACGGCACATTCGTCATCGACGGCGAAGAAAAGCCCCTCTCACTGTTTAAACTCATAAAGAAGACATCACAGGAAAACCCCGGAGGACTCGTCTCTGCCTACAAGGACAATGTGGCATTTGTCAACGGTCCGACCATCGACCTCTTCTATCCTGCCAATCCCGACCAGCCCGATTACTTCGAGGTGACCGACCTCAAGACAGTGCTGTCACTCAAGGCCGAGACCCACAACTTCCCCACCACGGTGGAGCCGTTCAACGGCGCAGCCACCGGCTCCGGCGGCGAAATACGTGACCGTCTCGGAGGCGGCAAGGCCAGTCTGCCGCTTGCCGGTACGGCTGTCTATATGACCAGCTATCCGCGCATGTCGCCCGAGCACCGCTGGGAACTGATGATGAATCCTCGCGCATGGCTCTATCAGACCCCTGCCGAAATCCTCATCAAGGCCTCAAACGGAGCTTCGGACTTCGGCAACAAGTTCGGCCAGCCGCTCATCTGCGGCTCTGTGCTGACTTTCGAGCATGACGAAAATGGACGTTTCTACGCTTATGACAAGGTCATCATGCTCGCCGGAGGCGTAGGTTTCGCGGCCAAGCACGATGCCATCAAGGGCGAACCCCAGGGTGGAGAAAAAGTAGTGGTGATGGGCGGTGACAACTACCGAATCGGCATGGGCGGCGGCGCAGTGTCGTCAGTGGCTACAGGCCAGTATGACAACGCCATAGAGCTTAACGCCGTGCAGCGCGCCAACCCCGAGATGCAGAAGCGTGTCAGCAACGTCATCCGTGCGCTTGCCGAAAACCCCAAGAACCCCATCATATCTATCCATGACCATGGTGCCGGCGGCCACCTCAATGCTCTGTCGGAGCTGGTTGAGGCTACCGGAGGCAAAATCGACATTTCTGCCCTGCCCATCGGCGACAACACCCTGTCATATAAGGAAATCGTAGGCAATGAGAGCCAGGAGCGCATGGGTATGGTCATCAAGGAGAAAGACATAGCCCGTGTGCGCCGCATAGCCGAACGCGAGAAGGCTCCATTCTATGTCGTGGGCGAAACTACCGGTGACCACCGCTTCGTATTTGAAGCCCCTGACGGAGTCAAACCTATCGACCTCGCCATGGACGACATGTTTGGCAAAGCCCCCAAAACTGTAATGACGGACCACACCGTAGAGCGCAAATATGCCGATGTAGAGTATGACGCAGCCAAGATTGCCGAATACACCGCCGATGTGCTGTCGCTTGAAGCTGTAGCCTGCAAAGACTGGCTGACCAACAAAGTAGACCGCTCCATCACCGGCAAGGTTGCCCGTCAGCAGTGTCAGGGCGAACTGCAGCTGCCACTGAGCGACTGTGGTGTCATGGCTCTCGACTACAACGGCCGCGCCGGCATCGCCACCTCTATAGGACATGCTCCCCAGGTTTCACTGATTGATTCGGCCAAAGGCTCGATAATAGCAGTGGCCGAGTCGCTCACCAATATCGTAGGCACACCCATCAAGGGAGGACTGGGCGGCATATCCCTCAGCGCCAACTGGATGTGGCCCTGCAAAAACGAAGGCGAGGACGCAGCTCTCTACAAAGCCGTAGAGGCTTGCAGCAACTTCGCATGTTCACTCGGCATAAACATCCCCACCGGCAAGGACTCACTGTCCATGACCCAGAAATACGGTGACAACAAGGTATATGCCCCCGGCACTGTCATCATCTCAGCCGCCGGCGAGGTGAAGAATGTGCGCCGCACTCTCTCGCCTGTACTCCAGAAGCGCAATTCACAGCTGCTCTATATTGATTTCTCGAGCTGTCCGTTGCAGTTAGGCGGTTCGGCACTTGCCCAGACTCTCAACCGACTCGGTGCGGAGGCTCCTACCGTGGCCGATGCCGCTTATTTCGTGGCAACCTTCAATGCTGTGCAGACCCTCGTCAACAGCGGTTCGCTCCTCGCGGCCCACGACATATCAGCCGGAGGTCTCGTCACCACCCTGCTTGAAATGATTTTCGCCAACCGCGCCGGAGGCCTTGACATAGACCTGACCGATATTGCCGCATCACTCGGAAACGATGCCGTCAAACTGCTGTTTGCCGAAAATCCCGCTCTCGTGGTGCAGGTAGCCAACGCTTCGATGACCCATGTGCGCAGCGTGCTCGATCAGGCAGGTGTACGCTTCTGGACCATCGGCGCACCCTCGCGCGAACGCAATGTGACAGTCACCATCAACGGCAACACAGTAGCATCGCTTGACACCGACAAGCTCCGCGATTCATGGTACCGCACATCTTATCTGCTTGACTGCCTCCAGAGCGGAGAGCAAAACGCGCTGGCACGCTACCAGAACTACTCCAAGCAGCCGATACGTTACGCTATACCCACATCGTTCAACGGCAAGATGGCCGACCACGAAATCTCACTGCGCCGCAAGGACCGAAGCGGCATCCGTGCAGCCATCATCCGCGACAAGGGTACCAACGGCGACCGCGAAATGGCGTTCTCGCTCTATGCTGCCGGATTTGACGTCAAGGACGTGCACCTCTCCGACCTCATGAGCGGACGCGAGACCCTTGAGGATGTCAACATGATAGTATTCTGCGGAGGCTTCTCCAACTCCGACGTGCTCGGCAGTGCCAAGGGCTGGGCAAGCGGATTCCTCTACAACGACAAGGCCCGTCGCGCACTTGACAACTTCTACAAGCGTGAAGACACTCTGAGCCTCGGCGTTTGCAACGGTTGCCAGCTGATGATGGAGCTTGGCCTAATCACACCCCTTGACGAAGTCAAGCCCAAGATGGACCACAATGTCAGCCACAAGTTCGAATCAAACTTCGTAGGTGTGACCATACCGCAGAACGACAGCGTGATGTTCGGTCCGCTCAGCGGCATGAAGCTCGGCATCTGGGTGGCCCACGGCGAAGGCCGCTTCGTGATGCCACGTCCTGTTTCAGACTATAACGTAGTGCTCAAATATTCCTACGCCGCGTATCCCGGCAACCCCAACGGAAGCCGCGGAGCCGTGGCCGGCATCGCATCGGCCGATGGTCGCCATCTGGCCATGATGCCCCACCTTGAGCGTGCCATCTTCCCCTGGCAATGCGGATTCTACCCCTCAGCCCGTCACTATCAGGAAATCACACCCTGGGCTACGGCATTTGTCAATGCGCGCCACTGGATCGAACAGCACAAAAAGTAACATTCCCCCGACATCATCTACACTTCAATTCATATAAAGGAAAAATACAGATATGGGAGGCTTTTTTGGCATAGCCAAACGAAATGAATGTGTCAACGAGCTGTTCTATGGCGTTGACTACAACAGCCACATGGGCACCAAACGTGCCGGCATCGCCACATGCCACGACGGTGTGTTCACCCGTTCGATCCATAATATCGAAAACTCCTATTTCCGCACCAAATTCGAGAAGGATCTGGCCGACTTCAGCGGAAAAGCGGGCATCGGGGTAATCAGCGATACTGATGCACAGCCTATCATAGTCAACTGCCACCTCGGCAAATTTGCAATAGTGACAGTGGCTCGTATCAACAATATCCGTGAACTTGAAAAGGAACTCCTCGCCAAGGGTCACCACTTCTGCGAACACAGCTACGACATCATCAACCCCACAGAGATGATTGCCGCCCTCATCAGCGAAGGCAACAGCTATGTCGAGGGCATCGAGAATGTGTTCCGCCGCGTCAAGGGAAGCTGCTCCATGCTGCTCCTCACCCCTGACAGCATCATTGCCGCCCGTGACCGCCTCGGCCGCACGCCCATAGCCCTCGGCAAGAAAGAGGATGCCATGGCTGCGACTTCCGAGACTTGCGCGTTCCCCAACCTCGGCTTTGACCTCTGCTACAATCTCGGTCCGGGCGAAATCGTCAGCTTTGATGCCGACGGCTTCAAGCAGCTCAAGGCTCCGGGAGAACAGATGCAGATATGCGCGTTCCTCTGGACCTATTACGGCTATCCGGCATGTGAGTACGAAAACCGCAACGTGGACCAGATGCGCTATGACTCGGGCATGATGATGAGCCGGGAGGACCACACAGAGGTAGACTTCGTCAGCGCAGTGCCTGACTCGGGCATCGGCATGGCCTTGGGTTACTCCCAGGGGATGCACAAGCCCTACCAGCGTGGCATCGTCAAATATACTCCCACATGGCCGCGCTCTTTCACCCCCTCCACCCAGGAGCGTCGCGAGCTCGTCGCCAAGATGAAGCTCATCCCCAACAAGGCTCTCCTGAAAGACAAAAAGGTCATATTCTGCGATGACTCCATAGTGCGCGGCACCCAGCTCCGTGACAATGTCAAAGACCTCTACGATGCCGGCACCAAGGAGGTACACGTGCGCATCAGCTGCCCGCCCCTGGTCTACGGATGCAAGTTTGTCAACTTCACCAACTCCAAGAGCGACATGGAGCTTATCACACGCCGTGTCATCAAAGAACTTGAAGGCGGCAAGGAAGACGTAGACCTCACCCCTTACTGTACCCATGGCACTCCGCAATACAAGGCCATGGTCGAGAAAATCCGCGAAACCCTCGGTGTCACCACACTCGATTTCAACCCAATAGACAACGTTGTCAAGGCCATCGGACTCCCCAAGTGCAAAATCTGCACACACTGTTTCGACGGCACAAGCTACGAATAACATCTACCGAACAATCATCTCCAATAACATCTCATGGCATTACAATGCGGCATAGTCGGACTGCCCAACGTCGGCAAATCCACCCTCTTCAACTGTTTGTCAAACGCTAAGGCACAGAGCGCCAATTTCCCGTTCTGCACCATCGAGCCCAATGTAGGCGTAATCACCGTCCCCGATGACCGCCTGACACGGCTCGTGGAAATGTGCAACCCCAAAAGCGTGGTCCCTGCCACAGTGGAGATTGTGGATATAGCCGGTCTGGTCAAGGGCGCAAGCAAGGGCGAAGGGCTCGGCAACAAATTTCTCGCGAATATCCGCGAGACCGATGCCATCCTCCACGTGCTCCGCTGCTTCGACGATGACAACATCACTCACGTTGACGGCTCCGTGGACCCCGTGCGCGACAAGGAAATAATCGATTACGAGCTGCAGCTCAAGGATCTCGAGACCGTAGACAGCCGCATAGCCAAGACCTACAAACAGGCCCAGACCGGAGGTGACAAGGTGGCCAAGATGCAATACGAGGTGCTCTCTCGTGTCAAGGAAGCCCTGGAAGCCGGACGCGGAGCACGCACGGTCAAAGGCGAGACACCTGATGAGCAAAAATTTCTCAAAGAGCTGTTTCTCCTCACCTCCAAGCCGGTCATGTATGTGTGCAACGTGGACGATGCTTCGGCAGCCACCGGCAACAAGTATGTCGATGCCGTCCGCGAAGCCGTCAAAGACGAGGACGCCCAGATACTCATAGTCGCCGCCCAGACCGAGAGCGAGATAGCCGAACTCGACACGTGGGAGGAGCGCAAAGAGTTTCTCAACGAGATAGGACTGGAGGAGAGCGGCGTTTCACGCCTGATACGTGCAGCCTACAGTCTGCTTGACCTCCAGACATATTTCACCGCCGGACCCGATGAGGTACGTGCATGGACGTTTATGCGCGGCAGCAAGGCTCCGCAGTGTGCCGGCATCATACACACCGATTTTGAGAAAGGCTTCATCCGCGCCGAGGTCATCAAGTATGACGACTACGTCAATCTCGGAGGCGAAACCGCAGTCAAAGAAGCCGGCAAGATGGGCGTGGAAGGCAAGGAATACGTGGTGCAGGACGGCGACATCATGCACTTCCGCTTCAACGTCTGACCGGCTGCACACCCGTTCGCGCGATAGAACTTTATATACCGCATATGCGTTAAAGAATCAGATAGAGGTTTCATCTATCTGATTCTTTTTTCATCATATATACTGAGTTTACCTGTTACTCTCTATGTTCTTCACTAAACACAGCGATAAAATCGCACGCATAGCCATGGCGCTGCTTCTGAGCGCGGCAGCCATATCTCTCGTATCGTGCAGCGACACCGAGGCCTGGGACGACATGCCTGACCGTGTAGCACATTTCGTCTCCACGTATTTCCCGGCACAGGAAGTGGATTCCTACGGCAACCATGGCAACATACAGACCGTCTACCTCCACAACGGGCCCACGCTATATTTCAACGAACAGAGCGAATGGATCAAACTTGACGGCAACGGTGTGCCCCTACCCTCCATACTCGCCACAGACCTTCTCCCCTCTCCATTTCTCAATTATCTTCAAGGGCTCGGGGCTCTGGACGACATCATCGTGATGCAATACAACTACCCGGTATATACCGTAACCCTCTCCACGAGCACCATCGCATTCAACGAGCAGAGCGGCGAAATCAGAGACATCACTGCCGACGAACCGCCGCTGCAATAAATCACGGCATGTCAGGAGTAGCACCGGTGATACCTATCCCGAAGAGGGCGAAATCATAGATGACAGGGTCATCAGGACGGAAATCGCGCAATAGAGAAGTCAATTCCATGACCGCCTTACGGTCGTTGGCCTTACGGTCAAGCATCCCCAAGGCCCGCGCCTGATTGCCCACATGGACATCCATGGGGATAAACAGTTGGGAGGGTTTGATTACGTCCCAGCAGCCCAAATCCACTATCCCGTCATTTCTCACAAGCCATCGTAGAGCCATATTGACACGTTTTAGAGCCGTGGAATCAAGATTCTGTGGCAGACAGCGGCTGTCGCCTACGCCGTCATTTGCATCACAGATATAGTGGTTGATACCGTCCACAAGCGTCCATGAGGGTGTCGCGCTGGCGGAGATGTGCAGATGATGGGCCAGACCCTGCAACGAGCCGTAGGCCGAATATATATCACGGAGCCCACGCATATACCGCTTGAGGTTTTCCACAAAGAAAGTACGGTGGATATTGCCCTCGGGCAGTGCCTCGTAGGACCCATCCATCAGGAAGTCATACGGGCTGCCGTCCATCATGGCCAGCAATTTCTCGCAGTCGCGGCATATCATCTTCCTATTGCCCCATGCTATTGTAGAGCAGAGCAACGACACTATTTCCCTGTCCTCCAGACGCGAGAATCGGCGAGGGAACTGCACCGGGTCATTATCAGCAAACTCCGGCACATTATAGATGGCAGCCTGTTCATCCAAAAAACAGCGCAACCTCTCCATCTCGGAGGGATTGCGCTTTAATATTCTACTTATGTAGCCCATAGGAGAATCGAACTCCTCTTTCAAGAATGAAAATCTTGCGTCCTAGCCGATAGACGAATGGGCCAACTCACTTGTCCCGTCATCTCAAGAAAGCTATGCTCTGCGAGAGACATTGCGGTCGGGACAACCTTGGTATCTGGTCTGCCAGCCAAAGCTGACAAAGTCTAACAAGCTAATTAATTTGCCCATGGGGTTTTGACAGCCCCCGGCTTGTCAGGTGCTTAATTACGATTAAGCAGAGAGCTTGTTGATGTGACGGGCGAGCTTGCTCTTGAGGTTTGAAGCCTTGTTCTTAGAGATGGTCTTCTTGGCTGCAAGACGGTCAAGCATAGCTTCAACCTTCACGAAACGTTCCTGGGCTTCAGCCTTGTCGGTGAGCTTACGGAGAGCACGGACAGCGTTACGGGCGGTCTTAGCGTAGTAACGGTTGCGGAGGTTGCGGGTCACAGTCTGACGGATTCTCTTTTCTGATGATTTATGGTTTGCCATCGTGGAAAATCGTGTTTGTTTTGTAGCTTGTTTGTTGTTGTTTATTTTATTTAGTAGCCCATAGGAGAATCGAACTCCTCTTTCAAGAATGAAAATCTTGCGTCCTAGCCGATAGACGAATGGGCCAACACAATCGCTCCGGCTTGTCACCAAAAGCGACTGCAAATATACGCCCAAATATCCAAATACGCAAATTTATTAACATCCTTTCACAAGCTGCAGAGTCAACTGGCAAGTGCAAAATTATCCAATTCTTCGATAGAATTCAATTT
>ERZ1027217.203-NODE-203-length-32187-cov-10.717758_pt1 | contig 32187 bp, 24 predicted proteins | sample MGYA00519268_ERZ1027217 | MGnify/ENA primary metagenome ERZ1027217 (study PRJEB26926, sample SAMN06164537) | human gut metagenome | biome: ENVO:00009003; feature: ENVO:2100002; material: ENVO:00002003 | host: Homo sapiens | place: USA | collected 2012 ...
CCCTATGGCGGAGACGGGGGCGTTGATGTGCGAGGCATTATGACGGTACATGATGCCATTCATATCAAGTTGGCGGTACAAGCCAAGCGATGGAAGGCCAATGTGCAGTCTCCTGTCGTTCAGCAACTTCGCGGCAGTCTTGGAACGGATGAACGCGGCTTGATTGTGACGACTTCCAGTTTCTCCAAAGGAGCCAGGGATGAAGCAACCCGCTCCTCTTCCCATACTCCTATTGACTTGATTGATGGAGATCAATTGGTTTCTCTGTTGGTGGAATACAATCTAGGAGTCAAAAAGAATCGCTATCAGCTTCTGGAACTGACTCCTTCCTTCTTCTCTGATGAGGAAGAAATATAGATGTGACAGCTAAAAAGAAGCCAGCTTCACGGCAGGCTTCTGAATAAACGCCTTTCCTCACCCTTTGCACCACCCAGAACATTCCTTCCTGTACTGGCACCACGAGCATTGCATCCCGGGCTGGGGATGGAAATGTTCGGTGGTGATGCCTTCATAGGCGATTTTGTACAGGTCAGCGATGCGTTGCTTGCGCTGATCGTCAGCGGGCGGAATCTTGACCCGGATCACTTGCGGTGTCTTTGTCTTGACCAGGTAGATCAGATCCAGTGATGGGGGCGAGTCTCCCGTGGCTTCTTCGATCATCATCTGGTAGGTGACCAGCTGAAGTTCATGATCAAAGGCGACATGACTGGCATCCGGCTTGGCGGCAGCGGATTTGTAGTCCACTGCCGTCAGGTCGTGCTGGACGAGATCAATGACGCCGCGCATGGGAACCGGCAGTCCGGGTATGGTGGCAGATAAGCCGACTTCCACTCCCAAAGGCATCTGTGAAGAAACCTCGTCGGAATCCATGTAGGCTTTGACCGTGTTCCAGGCGCAGGAACGCACTTTCTGGCGTGCTTCGTCGTCGTAGTCCACCGGGCCTTCCGTCTTCTCCAGCTCCAGGAAGTGGGCGGAGAAGGTTTTCTCCATGACTGCTTCACTGCTGTCCTCTCCCCGCCACCGGGCGAGGTTGAAGGACTGGAGTGTGGCATGGATGGCCTTGCCGACATGCAGGGCGACCGTTGTCGGCTTCCGTATCTGCGCTACCCTCTCGAAGAAGAAGCGCAGGGAACACGACAGGTACGATTTGACGGAGGAGGGAGACAGGTAGTCCGGGCGTACGGCAGAGGAAGGAGAAACCTCCGAAGGAAACTTTTTCGCCAATGCCATAGGTGGGTTCAGGGAGTATGAACGTATTGGCCGGGTTGCATGAGCGATCATGGTCAGTACGGGTTGGAGTTGCCGGCATAGGCCGTAGCGGGACGGCGTGTGTAGTTGTTCCTGCCGGATGTCGAACGTTTGGATGATGAACCAGAGCGATTCATCAGTTCGTCGATCAGTCCGGAGGCCTCCATGCGGTTGAGCATGGCGACGGACTTGTTGAATCTCCGGGTAGCCAGTTCGTTTAGGGCAGTGTCATCCAGCCCGGCCTTCCCGGCCAGCTCCAGGATGAGCGACTGCTGCTTTTCCGAGCACTTCCATGCGGGAACGGTTGCAACAGAGGCCTCAGGAGCTCCTACAGGTGGCGTTTGTCTCACGGATGATGCAGGTGTCGTCCGCGAGCAGGAAGCCCCGGGAACTGGCCTTTGTGTAGCCTGTGTGCCGTAATGTTCGTCAGGAACAAATCCTACCTGTTGGATCTGGGCATCGACGGCAGCCTGAAGGGAACCATAGAGCCGTTCTGTCTCGAATGGCAACTCTGATGTGTTGCTGATTTCCGTTTCGACGGAGACCTCGAACTGGTGGGAGGAATATCCCGGCAGCCCGAGACGTTTGCTGTAGTTGGCGATGAGTTTGATAGCCATGGTGGTTGTTTCTTTCGTTGTTGATGGGTGGATACAGAAAAACCGCCATGCCCGGGATAGTGAGCATGGCGGCTTTGTGAAGGATGGCAGGCAGGTAAATTCCTGTGTCTGGTATATATGACGGTGAGGAAGGTGTTATTTCAACATGACTCTCTGGCCCCTATCTTCCATAACGTTCATGTTGCCATGATTGTTATGAGATGAATAAGCCAATGGGAGAGGGCAAGGTATCATTTGGAGGCAGTATTAGATAACTCAAAGATCTTGTAGAAAATAACGAGCGCTTTTCCTGAGCATGTCGGCATCTTTTGCTCTGCCATTTTTTCTCAACTTTGACTCTAATTCCCGGGCTCTGTCGGCGAGAGCATTCAACTTGTTTTGAATCCCGGTATTCCTTTGTTGAATCGCTCCCTCAAGTATCCGGGCTTTACGCCTGGCGTTTTCCGCTCCTGACGGATCGGTACGGCCAGTAAGAGCGTTGGGGGTCATGCATGAGACAGCCCATGATTCAAGGCTGGATATTTGCTTTTCATCTTTGATGTTCTGTTTACGAACCAGAGATATCTCTTGCTTTGACCTATAAAGGTCGGTAACGACAGAAGCGAGATCGTTAAGTAGTACTTTATCTTCCCCTTCTGCTTTTCCGGAGGCTTCTTTGATGCTGCTTATCGATCGCTTCCCGGCATCCATATTCCCCGAAGATATATCGTGGAGAACAGATGGTTTCTGGATCTTCTGAGGTTTGGAAACAGATGAGGCGTTCTTGTCTTCGTCATTTTCCTTATCATCAATGAACAATTCACGAATTTTCGAGAAAGAGCTCTTTCTAGCCTCCTGTAGCACGACAGGGTTATTTTTGTCCGCTCCGGCCTTCAAGAGAAGATTGATGCAGGCAAGAGAGTCATCCAATTCTTTATATTTATCGGGGAAGGCACACCATAAAGGGGGTTTGTCCCCTTTGCCCCCTTCGTTGACATTAGCACCATTGGTAATCAAGAAATCAACTGCTTTTACGTTTTTATTTAAACATGCAACATTGAGAAGAGAGTCATTTAAAACGGCTGTCTTTTGATGGATGTCTGCGCCTGCGTCAAGAAGGGATTTTGCGATAAAAAACTCATTTTTATCAATTGCTGCTTGAAAAGGAGTAAGGCCTAACGAAGAAGGAGAATTTACATCCACATTGTATTGTAACAAGAGATCAAGACACTGAAGCTTTTCTTTTTCCGCAAGACTATCATTAACGGCGACAAGTGCTAAAAGCGGGGAAAGACCGTTCTTATTAGATATATTGGGGTCAGCCCCCCCCTTTAACAGAAGTCGTGTTGTTTCGACCATTTGCTCATCTATTCCCATCTCTTTAATACTAAAAAATAACCTACACAACGGAGATACCTCTTCAGTTTCTCCTGCTGCCAAAAACACTGCCTTTTTATTAGGATCGGCACCATGTGCCAACATGAGTTTGGTTAATTGAACATTCCGAGATAGTATGGCTAAGTGAAAAGGAGTTATACCTATTTTCTTATCACAGGCGTTAGAGTCAGCTCCGGCTTCGACAAGTAATTGGGTAAGATCATTCTGATTCTTCACTATTGCACTATGTAAAGCTGTTACGCCCGTTTCGGGGATAGTGTACTTTGGGTCAGCGCCACCTTTTAAGACTTTAGGCACCATCCACAATAGCATTTCCGGACTTATGTCCATATCCAGAGCCCATGTGATCACGTCATAGGTAAATGATTCATTGTTTTTATTTTTTGCTGTATATGTTGCAGTTGCATCTACACCTCTTTCAAGTAATAAAGAAAAAAATTCTTTTTGGTGTTTTGGCTTTTTAATGAGCAAATAAAAAAGAATCGGCATTGCCTCATGATTTTTCTCCACAATCATTCGTTTATTGGGATCGGCATGATGAGTCAGCAGGGTTTTAATGCCATCAAAAAGATCCAAATCTATACACCTGAAGAGAGGAGGCTTCTCATCTTGGGTATACCCAGAAACATTTGCTCCTGCCTCCAAAAGAAGATGAACCATATCTGTATTTTCCGATTCTATCGCTAAACTTAACGGATCAGCTATGGTTCTCAGGTTTGGATCTGCTTTGCACTGTAGTAGCAATTTAACGGCTTCAATATCATTTCTGACAATCGCAATAATGAGGGGTGTCCTATCACCATATTCCAGATTAACATTTTTGATGGGCAATAGACTTTTTCTCAAGACATCCAAATTGCAGGGACGTCTGTCACCACCATCCTCTAAGGCTTGTATGAATGCAGTCTCTTCCTGCGTTTGAACCTGTTTGGGAAATGTTTGCCAATCTTTCTTGATGAAGGGTAGATACTCATACAGATACCCCGTTTTATCTCCATAATACCACCCGAAGCCCACTACAATGCATAGGACAAATACAAAGGAAGTAATACGGCGAAAAGGAGATTTTGAGGGTACGCTTGCTCTGTTCCTTTGCCTTCTATGAAATGGAGGTAACGGGGGAGGAGACGAAGGCATACTTGCCTGGTCTTCATTTTTCAATGTCTCCGCAGGTAAGGGTGGAAGTACTGAATAAGAAGAGTTGTTCATGGAATATTTGATTTTTGTTAATAATTACCTGAATAACTCCCTATCAATTTCTTCTTTTCTGAAAATCCCTTAAAATAGAGCGCACTTCATTCGATTTCGCAAACTCGTATAAAGTATGCGTTCCATCTCGGTACAAGTCAGGATTTGCTCCATGTTGTAGCAATAGTTTGACTATTTCGGCGTTTTCTTTAGATACAGCGTAATATAATGGCCCCTGATATGGAGCAGCATTAGCATTAGGATCTGCACCTTTTTCCAGTAACATTTTTACAATATCTGTATTTTGGTCAAAACATGCTCTGCCTAGAGGGGGAAGCCTATCGTCTCGACTGACATGATTCATATTTGCCCCATTTTCCAAAAGAATCTTTACTACATCAGTAATATTTAAACGAACTGCTAGATTCAAAGCAGATTCATCATATTCGGGATGTTTGATATTAACATCCGCCTTCTCGTCTCTAATTTTCTTTAGAAGAAACAATAAACGCTTGTTTCTTTGTATCATTTTTTCATTCGTATATGCTTGAGATATTTCTTCTACTGTTATAATGGCTTGATCCCATGGATTACTGTCGAACACAGAAACAAAATCAATTTTTTGATCACCTTCTGATTTATTATCGTGTTTCTCAAGTTCTGGATATGATCGATTAGTTTTAAATGTCTCATTATGGTTTACTTCCAGTTGAGAGTATCTGTTTCTAGTTGGAGTATTCGCTTGATCATTTGATTTGATTAACGCCGAAATTCCTAACCCTATACATATGCCAATTCCAACATAAATTGCTATCATTGAAATATGATTTTTCTTTGATAGTAAATATTTTATCCTTTGTGACCGTGAGTAAAAATCTCTGCCGATAGAGGTTACTTCTATGGGTTTCCAATCTTTCATTCCCTCACGCCACACAAGCGTACCTTCCGGATATTTACCCGCTTGATACCGGGCAATGAGAGTTTCTTCATCATACGGACCTTCTTGTGCTTTGTCCGGCAAGGTGACGTAATACTGTTTGTTATCCATGAGTTTCAATGATTGTGATGAGATGAATAAGCAAAAGAATCGGAGAAGAGTATCGTTTCAGGCTAAAGCAATACCCTTCTCGACGATATTGTCTCAAAGAGGCAGAGCGCTAGCTTTTTACGATGCCTTTTCCTCCGCAGCGACTACATTTGATACATTTGCCAACTTCTCCCGTTCCTTTACATGTCGGGCATATCTTGACTCCCGGGTTTTGTTGATGGCAGGTAGCTTCATCAACATATCGTTGTGGAGTAGAAGCTTGGGACGACTCGGTTAATATTCCGGTGAATGCTAACGTGATGAGTGCGGCAATACCTCCTATGATGTACCTTTTCATGTGATTTAATGTTAGTTTGATGATTGCAAAATATGTCTTCTGACCCGTTTCCAGTTTCGGCAGGACAACGTTCGAATACCGGAGTCCGACTGGCTGATCAGGATACCATGGGTGGCTCGTTCTCGTTCCAGTACAAATCGGCGTTCCTTCTCGCTGAGAGATCCGGGATGAGTGACCTCGACGATCACAGGCGTCATCTTCCCGTCAGGGAAACAAATCATGCACCGGTGCTCTACCGTCTCCATCCCGCCCGGCCAGACAATGGCCCCGGCGCTTTGCACCTCTTCCAGAGAATGCCATTGAAACCCTTCCGATGAATCATGACTATGGCAGTCCGGGTGACGGCAGTCCGCACAGCGATACCCCAGCGGCTCCCCGCACAAATCGTCCACCAGAACCTTGTGCCCGACAACCAGTCCTCCCTGCCTGTCAGCCTCCAGACTCTGGACGACATAACGATGCATGGCCCGTTCGACGAGCATCAGTTGGTGACCTCCGCATTGAGGGCAGGTGAACTGGATGATACTTTTCATTGCTGGCATCTCGTTTACATTGCCTGTATATCTCCTTTTTACGATTTTAGTCAACGTAAAAATCTCACTTTAATCTCAAAAAGAGGAATGTTGTATAACGATATTGCCATTACTGAGCGATAGTGATACATTCCGAAGCATGGCAGGAGTGAATCAGGATGAGCTGAAAATGAACGTCAAGCTGTGGCTCAAGGCCAACAACTTCGACTACGCATGGCTCGCCGAACGATGTTTCGTGACGGAAGCGACCGTCCGCAACTGGATGGCTCAGAAACCCATTCCCGCCGCCAAGGAACACATCATCCGGGAATTGATCAAACAGCTCCCGCTGACTCTCCCGAGCCGGGTGCAGGTGGAAGAGGAAACGTTGATTACCCTGAAGCTCGATCCGGATACCCGCAAGGTTCTTGAGAAGAAGGCCTTCTCCCAGGGCAAGACCTTGAAGGAATTCCTGGCCGACGAAGTGCCGAGGCTCGGCAATCCCCCGCTTGCCTGAGCTTATGGAAGCTCCCGACTTCGCTCTCCCTCCGGGAACCTTGCTTGGTAATTACAAACTTCTCAAGGTACTGGGCCGGGGAGGTTTCGGCATCACCTACATTGCCTGGGACAATCAGCTCAAACGCAATATCGTTCTCAAGGAATGCTTCCCTCTGGGGCTGTGCAGCCGGGATTCGAATACGGGAGAGATTATCCCGTTACCGCACGCACCCCGGCACACCTACCGGGCAGCCATGGATTCCCTCCGCAAGGAAGCGCAGACACTTGCCTCCCTGAACCACGAGCGAATCGTCCGGGTGTATGATGTCTTCGAGTCTCATGGCAGTATCTTCTATGTGATGCCGTGGCTGGAAGGAGGTTCCCTGCGGGAGCGTATGGACGAAGCCGCTTCCGGAAAAAACGCGATTACCACGGAACAAAGTGTTGAATGGCTTCTGCTCCTGCTGGATGGACTGGATTATCTTCATGACAAGGGTATCTACCATCGCGACATCAAGCCCGGCAACATCCTCTTTGACGAACGGGGATTGCCGGTTTTAATCGACTTCGGTGCAGCGCTCAACAAACCGGAAGTGACCTGCACAGTTACACAGGGAGAGTTCTCGTACGCTTACGCCTCCCCGGAACAAATCACGGGAAAGGGAGAGATTGGCCCATGGACGGATTTCTATGCGTTGGCTGCTACCTGGTACGAGCTGATCTCGGGAATTTCCGTTGAATCGGCCGACAGACGGCTGATGCAGGATGATATCGCCCCGCTCTCGGGCATGAAGTTACCATGGCCATGGCCCCGGGAACTGATGGAATCCATTGACCGGAATCTGCGGCTCAAACCTGAAGAACGTTGCCAGATCGCCGGGGAGTGGAAGGAATGGTTGCAGCAGGGGAGACCGTCCAGAACATCACATAGATTGGTTCTTCTTACACGCTCGCTAATCGCGGCTGTCGTTGTCTTACTGGTTGGCGTTGCCGCCTGGGAAATATGGGGGACCATACAATCCTCCCAGCCAATAAACGCCTTGCCGAAGACGCACGAAGCAGCCATGGGAAAAACAGATCCAGCCTCAAAGTCGCCAAAGGAACTCAAGGATGCACTTTACCAAAAAGTACGTGCCCATTATAAGCTGGATGATTATCTCTCCCGGTTCCCTGAATTTGAACAGAAGGCTTATGCCATTCAATCCGAGTGCTTCAAGGAATTAGATGAGTTAAAACAAGAGTTGGAAAAGAAAATCCCAACTATTGCCACACATCATGAGGCCTCTTCCTATTCAGTCGCCATCAGCAAACGATATGAGGCTTTGTGTAATAAATGGGCCACAGCACACCAGACACTATCCACCAAATTCCTCAATGAGCTCATCCTCCCCCTGGCTCAAATAACCGATCACGTCATCGAAACCTATCCTGCCGCCAACATGGAAGAAGAAGCCCTCCTTCCCGCCATGGAAGACCGAATTTACAAAGAATGTAATGATCCTCTCGTGGAAATGAATATTCTTTTGGACGGCTTGAACGAAAAGATCCATGACAAACGCACCGAACAGGAGCTTTCCCTGTTGGATCAAGTGCAAAAGCGATCCAATGAGTTGATTCAAAAGGAGGAAGAAAAAGCGTCTGTAGCTAGCCCTCCCTCGATTGAAAAGGAAATCCATCCTTCCTTCTCCGACAATGGTTTTGCTTCATATTCCACTAAAAGCCTCAAGCCTGGCGCCATCCTTCAATTCGATGGGTTAAAAGTCATCTACACAGTCAATATCGGTCACAACATGACGATAGATGACAAAGAGGTCAACGATTGGCTAACTGCGCGAGCCCATCTTTTACCTATTTCACAATGGAAATATCCTAAAAAAATAACCAATGAGACGAACCTGTCGTTTCTCTGGCTGAGTCAGGACGAAAACTATTTCACCCCATCAAAAGGAAGCAATTACCAGTACGATGGACAATCCATGTTGAAACAGTATTATCAACATGTTTCTGCCTATACTTACCATGATAAGAAAGCTACGAGATTCCTCATGTTACTGGGTATGCTCAAAGGATTCTACGTCGATCAAAACAACCAACAGGCCTTCCCCGGATTTTGGTTGCCGTTAAGCCAGGGGATTTATTCCAAATGGACAACACTACCCAACGGTCTCCCCTGTAACTTTCTTAATGACTTCCCCATAGCTCTGTTGGAATACCTATGGGAACCTACCAATCGGATCAACTATTGCAAGGGATTCCCCAAAGGGGCCTTTAGCAAAGAGGATATGAACCTCAACTACGAATTTGACATCAAGTGGCAAGATGATTTCCCTACAAAGGTAACTATCACACTGGATCTCACCCCTCTCGAAAAAAAGTTGTATCCGGGCACTCAAAAAAAAGAAACAATTGAGCTATAAAGCCATCGAGTTGTAGGGTTTTCCATAAGATAATCACGGCAAAAAGAAAGCCCTCCAAGGAACGGGTAAACGAGAAACTGTTTTGTCCAGGAGCGTTTCTTCTCTATTGGCGGGAGGCCTGGAGGGGAGTCAAATGGAGAGAACGACATGCAGTCAATGCCCTGGAGAAAAAACTAGAGCATATCCAAAAACTTTTAACGACCTGGATTTGAAGATGGCTTGTGTCCCTTCTTGTTTTCCAGCTTTTTGATATTCTGCTCCAGTTCTTTCACATAGTCCTGTTCCGCCTGGTGTTCGGCCAGTAACCTGCGGTGCTCTTCATAGAAGCGGTATTGTTCCCGGACATGTTCCCGAGCCTGTTTCATTGACCGGTTTCCCTTGCCTTTTAGTACACGCCTTCCCATGAGACGAAGCAGTTCGTTAAGCTTGTCTTCCCACTCATGCAGAAATATCTCACGGCGGTTCTTTGCCTGATCCTCGACAAAGTCCAGACACAGGGAGGTCAAACGATTGAAATCGCTGATTTCTTCCTCGTTAAGGTAGTTCTTTGCAACAGTGATATCACTGGCATGGATTCGGTCTCCAACCCAGCTGGTCAACCCCATGTTGGGCGCTGATGCGTCTGCCCGCATCATCATCAATTCCGCAGCACTGTGTCCGGTAATGGCATAGTGCAGTTTGTTTTGAATCGAGCTGAAAAACTCCGTCGTTTCCTTTCCGGACGGCACATAGTCAGCCGCCATGGCAAAAACATCCTTGATGCGCAGGTACATGCGCCGTTCGCTGGCACGAATGTCCCGAATACGCTCGAGCAATTCATCAAAATAGTCCGGCAACGGTGTCGTTCCGGGAATCTGCGGGTTCTTCAAGCGTTCGTCATCAATGGCAAACCCCTTGATCATGTATTCCTTCAGGCGCTGGGTTGCCCATATGCGAAATTGAGTGCCCCGTATGCTATTCACCCGGTAACCGACGGAAATGATCATATCGAGGTTATAAAACGTGATGGAACGTCTAACCTGACGCATACCCTCCTGGCGAACTTGTAAGAAATCCTTACAAGTTCTTTCCCTTTCAAGCTCAGCATCTTCATAGATATTCTTCACGTGCATGATGATGTTTTGCACGGATGTCTGAAACAGTTCGGCCATCATCTGCTGGGTCATCCACAATGTCTCATCATGAATGCGAAGATCCAGACGGATGTTGCCATCCGGAGAAGTATACAATAACAGCTCTCCGGGAACCGGGGTTTCGTCTTCTGTCGGCAGATGGGTCATACCTTGTCTTCTTTTCGATCAATCCATATTGCAACCCGAATAACGGCAGTCATTCTGGAACAACAAGCCCAATGGAGCATAGCAAAACCGGCATGCATGCAAAGCTCAAAGCTCACATCATCCGACGACTTTCATCAAAAGGCATCACTCCCATGGGAACATTTCTTGAAATAACTACAGCCGCTATTTTAGGAAAACGCATAAACTTGAAATAGACAAGCAAGTTATTTTAGGTTAATCATAGCCATATGAAAAGGGAACATACGGGAGACTACGAGATTACGGCGGTAGCGGGAGAACAGGTGAAGGCGTTTATTCCTTCGCCGTTGCCGCCCGTCCCGGGAATAGATATCAGTCCCGAATTGCAGCAATCGCATGACCAGGCTCTGATTGCGGTCGGTGAACTCAATTCCCTGACCTCTCTTTTGCCGGACTATTCACTTCTGTTGTATTCCTACGTCCGCAAGGAAGCCGTCTTGTCGTCAAGAATTGAAGGCACCCAGTCTTCACTGTCGGACTTGCTGGTGTCGGAAATGGATGGGATTCCCGGCGTTCCCCTGGAAGATGTCACGGAAGTCAGCAATTACGTTGCCGCCATGCAGTACGGCCTGGACAAGATCCGGGAAGGCCTGCCCCTGTCGTTGCGGTTGATCAGGGAGATGCACGAAGTCTTGCTAAGAAAGGGCCGGGGAGAAGGCAAGAATCCGGGAGAGTTTCGTACAAGCCAGAACTGGATCGGCGGAACAAGGCCGGGCAATGCCGTTTTTGTGCCGCCTCCTCCTCACCGGGTTATGGAATGCATGGGTAAGCTGGAACTGTTTATTCATGATCCCGCGCTCCTATTGCCCGTTCTCATCAAGGCGGCGTTGGTGCATGTGCAGTTCGAGACCATTCACCCATTCCTTGACGGAAATGGCCGCCTGGGACGTTTGCTGATCACCCTGATGCTTTGCGATTCCGGTGTCCTGAAAGCCCCAATTCTATACCTCAGCCTGTTCTTCAAAGTCCACCGTCAGGAATACTACCGTCTTCTCAGCGACGTAAGATCAACAGGGGACTGGGAAGCGTGGCTCTCCTATTTCCTCGAAGCTGTAACACTGACATCCCGGCAGGCAGTGACGACCGCCAGACAGATTGCCCGGCAAATATCCGATGACCGGAAGATCATCGAACAAACAGGCCGTTCCTCGGCAACGACATTGCTTATTTTCGAATGTTTTACACGAAAGCTGATTGCCGACAGCAAATACATTGTTGCGGAAACCGGCCTGAGCCCCGCCACCGTTAACAGCGGTTTGACTCGTCTTCAGAAACTGCACATCGTTTCGGAAATAACAGGAAAGAAGCGGGACAAGATTTACAGCTATGCCCGATGCATGGAGGTGTTGAACCAGGAACTTGATTGCGGACAAACATCTGAGATATTATAGTTATCTCAAGAATATGATCTATAGTTAATTTGAAATTTAAATAAATTATGCCTTTTTCTACAGAAAATAAACTTGTTATAGCTGTATCAAGTCGAGCTCTTTTTGATCTGAACGAAGCTAATAATATATTCGAAAATCAAGGAGAGAAAGCTTACATGGAATATCAATGGGATAATCGAAAATCAATCTTAAAAAGAGGTGTTGCATTTCCTTTTATTAAGAGATTATTGCAGTTTAATGGATCAAATGATAAAGAAAATCCTGTTGAAGTTATTGTTTTATCAAAAAATGATCCATTTAGTGGATTGAGATTTTTCAATTCTTGCGAACACTATAAAATAAACATTACACGAGGAGTATTCACGGCTGGACGCGATCCTTTCCCTTATATGGATGCTTTCGATTGTTGTTTATTTCTAAGTGCTAACAAAGAAGATGTTGATAAGGCTATTCAAATGGGTAAACCGGCTGGATTGATCTTACCTACTCAAGCTCCAGATGATCCTGCAACAGGGGAATTACGTATTGCTTTCGACTTTGATGGAGTGTTAGCCGATGATTCAAGCGAGCGTATTTATCAGGAAAGAGGGATAGCTGAATATCAACAAGAAGAACGGGAAAATGCGGGGATTCCTGCGCCTCCTGGTCCTTTGAAAGGTCTTATAGAACGGTTAGCGAAAATACAAAAATTAGAAAATATCGAAAAAAGTAAAAACACAAACTATGTTCCAAGATTGCGTATTACTATTGTTACGGCACGTAATGCTCCAGCTCATGAACGAGTGATTACAACACTCCGGGAATGGGGAATTACGGCAGTGGAAGCTTTTTTTCTGGGAGGATTAGAAAAAAACAAGGTTCTTAAAATTTTACGGCCTCATATCTTCTTTGATGATCAAATGGTTCATCTGGAAGCTGCCAGCAATATTACACCCTCGGTCCATATTCCTTTCGGAATTGCGAATCAACCAACTCCTAATAACTAAAAGAAAGCCCCCCATGAGAGAGACTTCCTGATGTTGCCAGTCCTACACCCGCCACACATCTTCGGGGAGAGGAGTCAGAGACACCCCTTCTCCCGGGACGGACATGCTGACCATGCGGACACTCCGGCTCAGCCATGCGAACAGTTCCGGGAACTTCTGATCGTTGATCTGCATAGGCGGACGCCCCGGACTGATGCTGCAAAGCTCCGACAGATCGGCACGGCCGATACCGAAGACGAACACGCTGAGCTTGCGGGCAGCCGTCAGTTCCTTCAATCGTCCCTCCAGCTCCCGGTGTCGGGCGCTGGTCGGAACCCCGTCCGTCATCACGACGAGCCTGGGCTGGTAGTATTCCACTCCGTGTTTCCGATAGGTACGCTTGCGGCTGTCGAGTTCAGCTAGAGCCAATTCGACGGCTTCACCAAGGAGCGTTTCATTCTCCTGTGACGTGGAGATCTTCAGGCCTGTGTCAGATTCCCAGATCGGACCGAACTCCTTTACTGTTGCTGCCGTCCGGGCGAAAGTCATCACCGCTAGATCGGCGGCCAGCTTCGCCAGAGGATCGGCGAGAATGTCGCTGACGAACCGCTGAAGCCCGACGTTGAGCTCGTCCATCCGGGTGACGATATTGTCTCCCGTGACGATATTCCAGTTGATCCCGTCGGAGTGCTCCTGACGGAGGATGTGTTGGTTGTCGCCCCGGATAATGCCGTTCATACTGCTGCTGGCATCCAGCAGAAAGAGAACGGGAAGCCGGGCGTTAGCGTTGTTGCCGAACTCGCGCATGGCGGCGAGCTGTTCCTGTTTGTTTGGTTGTGTCGATGATGATATAGACATGGTTTATTCAAGTTAATGGTTGATGGTTGAATTCCGGGTTGCCTGATTCAATGCGCTACGACGCCGTATGCAGAGCCTGCACAGGGGGCGGGTATGAGATTGCCGTAAACGCCGTGCGATATCGTCAGGAGCCTCCCGGAAGAGAATCCCGCAGTCCGTACAGATGTTGGGTGTCATCTGTGCCAGCAGACTTCGGGGTAGGCAGGGCCGGTCGTGCAGAAGATCCCGGTACATGGGATGATCCCTTCTTCCTCCCGGTTCCATATCCCTGAGGTATTGCTGCAAACAACGCGTCAGATACCCCGGGGAGACGCGTGGACGCAAATCGCGACGCTGGACACAGGTAAGATTGTGACCGAGTGCGTCGCGGAGCTTACGGGGGAGATACGACCAGACATAGCGTCCGGGGGTATCGGGCGGGTAGAATCCCTCCGGAGGCTTGTACGAAGCAAACGGGTACGGCAGTATGCCCTTTCCGGCGGCTTCCCGTATGTCTCCTTCTCCCCCTTGCCGGGCAAAGGGAGACAGGCCGAGAGCCAATGTCATGAAGAGCAGGACGGACAGGGCGTAGGCATCGTGGCTGCGGGCACGGAGGAAGTCTCCGAAGTTGCCGTGAAGTTCCGGTGCCCGGAAACGTTCCGTACCGACAGAACAGGGATAGTCTTCGATTTGGAAACTATCGACGTCTACCCAACAAGCTGAGCCATCAGGAGAAACCATCACGTTACCGGGATGCAGATCGCCCAGGACGACACCGTAACGGTGCAGCGTGTGGACGGATGCCGACAAGTTTAGGCACAGCCTGGTCAGATCGTAACGGGTCCATGAGGGGAACTGGTTCGCCAGCAGCTCCGCATGAAACGCGAACGCCCCGAGCGGAACACCGTCCGCCCGGGGCATCAGCACGCCGACAAAGCGCCGCAGTTCGTCGTACAGGATCTCCTGCGGCCACGCCACGCACGGGGAACGAATGGGGCGGGAACACATCAGCCGAAGCTTCTGCTCACGCCAACGCATCCGTTGCGTTGGATGATAGAGCTTGGCTACAAGTGGTGATGCCGATACGGCATGGGCAGTGAAGACGGAACCTTCACCTCCTTCCGCAATGGAGTCTCCCAGAACGATTCGTTTCCCACAGCCTGAGAGCAGAACATCTCCGGTCGAGTACTTCCTGCCATTGCCGCAGAGTTCTTCATCCAGCCGCCTCACCTGATGGCGGAGTGCATAGAATGGAGTCATGGAAACATGACGGCAGGTAATGAAACCGTCACATATAGATGACGCGGAGGAAGAAAATATTTCAATTATGATTGATAAAAAGTGGATATGGTCACATTTTATCCATCATATTAGGGCATTCATTCCATGTCTTGATTCATGATGCTATTGATCGTGTTAATCAATGAATCAAAAGGCTCCGGTTCATCAAAGAGCATGGCTGAAGTCTGTTCGTAGTCCCTTTGCCATTTTCCCAGCAATTCAAGAGAATCCGGGATCAGTTTCAGATCTGAGGGAGCCAATGTATCGTAATCGACCCATGTCTGCCAATGGTAGAGCTTGCGTTTGTCCCTTACATCGAAGAATAGCTCCTTATCAACATATCCCGCTCGGATAAGGGCTGCCACATCATAATAGTGGCGTGCCAGCCTGGTCTTGATACCCCTCTCTCCATGCGGACGGGTATTATTCTCATGGAGAATGAAACACTTCTCCCAGAATGTTCGGGAAGGGCTAATCGTTCGTACTTCAGTTGGATCTGAAAACTCCGGGAATCCTTCCCCAATGTAAGAATCGACCATCCTGGCTTCGGATGGTTCCGTCTGAGCTCGTCCGCTCAATTCGATTTTGACAAAAGGACGAATGTAGAGGCTTTCATTCTGTTCAAACAAGGATGGATAATGGATTAAAAGAACAAATGGATCGCGTGCCGTGGACAGATTTTCCAACCCGATATGCACATTCTTGATCCCCATTTCTTTCATCCTCTCCTCCATGATGGGTAGGAGAACATTCTCCATCATCCTCCGGTAGTGGGGGCGAATCTTACGTAATTTAGCATCCCTCTGGCTGGTGGATTGAACCGCTGTCGGCTTATCTTCTTCACCCAGTTCAGGGAAGAAATGAGGAGATAACGCAACATCGATATCCTCAGAGAAACGGCGTATGATCTTGTACGCTTTGGAGAGGGAGGTCCCGCCTCTGAAGCATAGATGAGGCTTCAAGGATTCTTCCTTAAAAAGAATATTCAGAACCCGGCATACCCAGAAATCCTTTTCAACAATAGAGGGAATGATACCCAGCTGCTCGCCAATGTGACGGCACAGGAATATTCGATCTTCGGATGGGAGACTAAGGAAATCACTCATGAGAGACAGGGGGCGCGATTACCTGTTGTAGAATGGGGCGCATCCATACAGGAACAAGTTCTATATCACGAGATAATTGTTCTTTCTCCGTATCGGAAAGCCGCCTGGTTAATTGAGAGACAACAAAATCACGATCTATCGACTCTCTACCCAGCGAACGCAAGGCTTGAACAACCAATCCCGTAATACTACCCGACAGGCGCATCAGCTTAGGAGATGTTTTCTTGAAACGGAGTTTCCATCCACCTACGCGAACCGTTGCAGAAGGTCGATCCGTTAAATACTCGTACCGTCCGGCCATTTGGTCGGAAAGCCGCAAAGCATTAGCGGCATAGATTCCATTAGGCAAAAGACGAGCTTCATTTTTTCTTGCCCAGGCTTTCGCTACCTGTTCCGGGTCAGTTGGTACGGGCAAATTATATCTTTTGTTGGTAGCAGGTATCTCATAGATCCCCGGAAGGATACGCTTGAGCTCGCCATCCCTTGCCATGCGAGAAAGCGCTTGATCTACTGCTGTCCGGGGCCAGAACGCAAGAAAATCGGAAGAGGTAATAACCTCTCCTTTTGCCTTCTCGGAAAATATTTTCTTTCTCAGCTGGCTCCTGATGCTCTCCTTCATGATTAAAAAGTATTGTTTATCTGACTGAAGTCAATAAAAAATGCTGTTTATCTGACTAAATAGCTGTAGCAAAGATCAGCTAACCGCATCCGGGATGATGGACAAATAAGCCTCTGCTTCCTTGCGCGAGACGCCCTGCCTGTAGTGGGACTCCGTCATTGGAGTTCCGCTGTGGCCCAGCCACCGGGCGACATCGGGTAACGGATGAAGTGCGGCATGGTAGGACGCGAATGAGTGACGCAATGCGTTTTTGGGTATATTAATGCCTGCCTTGGTTGCGAGTTGATCCAGGCGATAGCCATATCTGAGTTCGTCATCCCGGGTCATTGGCTCCCATTCGCCTACGGATAGCCATGCCTTGATTTGCGGGGAGGTGGGTATGTAACGATCCTTCGTTTTCCCCTTTGGTCCTTTTGCGATTTCACGTGAAACAAAGATATCGTCATCTCCATCCGGCTTATCCTTGTATTGAACCACTTCTGAACGTCTTAGCCCGCACAATCCCTGTAGAACAATACGGGAAAGCATGGGGCGGTCATATTTCAATGCCGACTCAAGCAATTTCCGGAATTCGTCCGGGGTAAGAATCCCGATGGATATATGGTTCTTGGAAGGGGCGACGGTCAAAGAGACTGGGTTTTTCTGAATCAGATCGTGCTGAATGGCCCAGAGGAAAAAGGCATTCAGAGTACCCCGGTATCTGTATTTGCTGGTATTCGATAGGGGCTTTCCTTGATACCGAAAGGAATCCAGTTTGTCGTTGATTTCATCAGCTTTGATTGATGACAACTCACGGTTTGCCCAACCTTGTTGCCATTTATCGAGCTCATGAAGTACGTTCTTGTGATGGGACAGTTGACATTGCCCTCTATTCAGCATCAGTGTCCTTTCCTTCCGATACATATCCATGGCTCCTCCCAGAGAAATACCTATCGGAGGCGGTTCCGGGGCTGTCACTTCAACACTGTCGGAGATGAGGCTTAATTGCGATCCGAGTAAATCCTTGATTTCCTGCTCTTTGGTATCCGTGAGAGCATCTTTCCACCACGAAAGGAGCTCCGTCGCAAATTTCTTTACCTCTTCAGGATCTTCATGCTGGTACAAATATTGAAGCGTATGTTGCAGAAGGTTGTTGTTCTTTCCAAATTTTCTCCACAAGCGAATAGCGAACATTTCGATCACGGATTCACTCTCCGCGACCATATTGAATATTGTCAGCGCGTCGTCGATATGCCCCTTGTCATACATATCGTAGAGAGCCCGGGCTTCGTCGTAATCGCGGAAGGTGCGCTCTTTCCATTCTCCCGTGTCCTTATCAACAAAGCGGAGCCGCCAGACAGGCGGGCGTCCTGCTTTCTGTACTTTTGTGAGTTTAACCTTATTGCCATATCGTCCTTTGGCATGTTTCCTCTTCATGTCACAAGGATAGTCGTTTAGAGAAAAAATCTCAAGACGAATTGGGGGACAAACTGGGGGACATAATCATAAACCATTACTAATAAATAAAATTAGTTAGATTCAGGTTCTAGTGGGGGGTCCCCCGTGAAGGTTCGAGTCCTTTCGGGCGCACCAAACAAGGCCCTGCAAGTTAACTGCTTGCAGGGCCTTACTGGTTTTATGATGTATTCGTGCATTGGCTTTGACGCAACGCCGGAAGATTGGTGAAGGGGCTGGATAAGGATTATTGCTCCGTTGTTAAGGAACGCCTGTGGTTTTCAGGGGAGGGGGCGTTGCCTTTTTGGGAGTGGATGCCTGCGAATTGTTCATGCGCCAGCTTCATGAACATGCAGGAGGAACATTTCCTTTCAGCGGTAATGCGTTGCCTGCGCTCTTGGTCGTAAAGTTTCTCGTAGCGTTCGGCGCGTTTCATTTCCCTCCAGAGGAAGATGCCCATCACGGCTGCCACGGAGGCACCGTTTTGAACGTATTCAAGCAGGGGATTGAGTTCTGAAGTCGCCATGCAAACAACCGCAAGGGTGTTGGCTAAAACGACACTTGTAGTAACGGCAGTCTGGGTCATGGGGCTGGAAAGGTCATGTTTCGAAACTTCTGCGCGCTTCGGAAATGCTTCCGAATTGATGGAGCTGCAAATGCGGCGGATCTGTAAAGGATTTCCATGTTCCTCCCCACTCCAGGCCGTCAATTTTTGCGTAAAGTTTGCCAAGAGTGGTGTAAAGAGGGTGATTGGGCAGGTAGTTGCGGTCCTGGAAAATTCCAAAATCCCAGGCCAGGCCGAAGTTGTGCCAGCTCTGGCCGCCGCGGGCATTCGTTACTTTAGGGCGTTGCCTGTAGAGGTCATTCTGTTCGGCATACGTGCGCGTTCCGCAGATAATTTTTGCTTCATATCCCTGGTTGGCGGCTTCATTCCGGGCCAGTTTGAACCACTGCCGGGCGGCTTTTTGCGCTTCCGGAAAAAGGGTGGAGATGTTCCGTTCGGTGCGTTCGTCAAAGCATCCGATCTCCATTTTGTACCGGTCGGCGTCCGTGCTCCAGCGTTCCGTTCCGTTCCGCGTGCTGTTGCCGGGAATGCCGTCAATGGCTCCGTGATAGTACCCGGCCAGGCGCAAGAGCCTTTGCCAGTAGAAGGTATCTTTCTGCAGGTCGGAAATGCTGTCAGCCATTGTCGTGGTTTTCCTGTTCCTTTTTCCGGTCTTTGGTGACAATGCCGATGAGGCCTGCCGCCGCCATGCCTGCGGCGATAATCTGGTCGGCAAGAGCTTGTTCGATAGTGGCTCCGCAGGCTGTGGCCAGGGCAAGGAGGCCCAGCCATGTGGAACGTTCCGTCAGTCGATTGAGAATGTATTTGAACATGTGATGGTCGGTTGGTATTGAAAAGTCCCTCTGTGGGAGAAGGGGGAACCCGCCTTTCCGGGGATGCCAAAGGATGGGGAAAAGGTTTTTCCGAATCCTCTCCGCCAATGGGGAAAGGGGGGCATCAGTTCTCCGCACAAGTTGCTCTGAGGTTGCTGCCGCGATTTGCAAAGATTCCGCGGATACTTTTATTGCTTGCCCTAATCGGCAAAATCCGTCACAGGAAACGATACTTGTCTTTTATTCATGAAGATACCATAATGCGCCAACCAACGCCATTATGAATAACCGTTTAACATCGTTTATTATCCGCAGATTTCTACCATTTCTCCGATATGAATATCTCAGGGAATTGGAAGCGTACCTCAGAAAAGAGGTAACTGGTTTTCCTACTGTAATTCCTCCTGAACCTTTTTCCGACCGCCAACAGCTGGAGGCATACCGCAGGGCTCTCGGGCAAACTATTATTTCCGGCATTTGTTACCGGATGTACGGCCTTAAAAAGGAGACGGACAGGATTTACCGTATTTTCCACCTTTTGCAAACGTGCAGTTCCGGTGAAGCTACTGCGGATTTGCGGGAATACGCCGAATCGTTGGACGTTTCCGTCAACAGAGATTTTTCCAATGGAATTGAACTCGCCGTTCTGCATTTTCTGGACGGCAATATCAGCTTGCTCAGGCAGATTGAGGAATTGCATTCCATTAAAAAGAGGAAATCGTATCGTATTCTTCCCCCCATGAAAGATGCGCTTCCTTTCCCCATGATTACGGAGAAAGAAAGGGAGAAGGAAAAAGAAGGCTGCCGTCAATATCTGTCCCGAATTTTGTCGCAGAAGGGGATGACTGACGTATGCGTTATCAGCTGTGACCGGATTTCCTCTGATTACTGGTTTACCATCAAACGGGGGCATTATCAGGAAACCGTTGATGAGGTTGACACGTCGGCCAAAGAGATAGTCAGCAGCATACGTACTCCCGGGAATACGGACATTGTCATCTACAGGGGGAGTTCGAAATGCCTGTACATCAATTTACAGGTCAGCGCCAGAATCCAATGGATGATGCGGGCCTATGCCGTCATTGCTGGCCGCATGCTGTTCGGCTCGGATATTTGGGAATTAAGGAACCGCTACACCCTGAGCGTGTTTAATAAGAAGCCCATCGCCGATATTGAGGTGTTCAATAATATTCCGGGTCTGCGAAGGGTTGCTGTTTATAAGCTTGTCATGTCCAGGCCTCTCCATGCAAGGAAGAGGACGGAGAAAGAGGTGTTGATGAGGGGATTTACAGGCACTTACAAAAGCCTTTCCGAGCTTGGCGATGAAGACGGCCCCCTGATTGTCGTCCCCAGCGGGTTCCATGTGGACAAGGCGTTTTTTTATTTTGAGTTTGAAGAAGGAGACCCGAAAACCGTTTCTTTGACTCCCGATTCCAATGGCCTGGAATTGGAAAGCGAGCAATACAGGCTCATTGATATGTATTTTGAACAGGCTGGTTTTGACCAGTTGTACAATAGGATTCATGGAGCTTAATTACGGCAATATCCTCAATATCATTATTGAAAGTGAGAGCCTGGAGTCTCCCGATTGGATATGGAAGGCCAGGGTGGGCGGGGATTTTTATCCGGGGCACTGGGTATGCGGCTGTAAACTTGCCGGAATATCCGGTGACTATTACAACCCCGACGATATCGGCAATCCTTTGAAAGTGGTGGCTCTGCCTCCGGAAGAAGAGCCTTTTTACGAGTACGGAGGGAACCCCGGGGAAGAAGACCGCAGGCGTTTTTATGTATTGAAGGAACCCTGCTGCCGGGAGCCTGTTGAGAGGAGCGAGCTTTTCGTGCATGCCCTGGTGTTCAGGAAGATTGCTTTGAATATTGCCCGTTCCTGCGGAAAGACGGAGAGGGAAATCAGCGGAACGGAGCTGATTCCGGAGTGTCTGATCAGGCTTTTTGATTTTCCTGTAACCGCCTATTTTGCTTTTGCTTTTGATGAGCGGCTGGTTTCCAGATGCCTGCGCGTCATCCGGCAGGCACAGCCGGAAAAGCCCTTTCTTCTCTTGGTGATGGGGAAGCGTTGGCGGACTGCCGCCACGGAGGCTGCAATTGTTGAGAAGTACAAAGGCATCGTTGTTTCCATTCCCGACGTCATGGTGACGACGAAAGATGGATTTGCCTGGGCATACGGCTATTCCTGGGAGTGGCTCAGGCAGGGCATGCCTGTGCATGCGCGCACGGGGGAAAGTCTTCCAACCGGCACCATGTGGGAGGATTTGTGGATTTCCGTGACCGATGAGCGGGAAATAGTCTTTTCCTGTTCACGGGGCGGTGGAGAAGTGAAGGAATTCATGAGGTTTTCCTATCGGGAGGAAAAACGTTTTTTCAGCAGGCAACGGGCGGCGGCGGGCCAGGATTCCACGAAGCCGGCTTATAAGATGCTGTTTTTGTACGTAATGAATCCGGATAAAGCCTGTTTGGACAAGGAACTTCTAAAAAGGGCCGGGATAGGGAATGAGGCGGAAGCCAGGTCGGATTTGAGAAAAGTTCTTGTGGAAAGGCTGCCCCAGCTGGCGGAAAGGGACCCGTTTGCCAAGAAAAGGGAGAAGTCAAGGCAGGGCATGTACCGCCGGTTCCAGGTAGTGCCCTGTAAATCTTATATCCGTCCTTTGGAACTGATGCTTTCGCTTGAAAGGAAGCCGGAAAGGCACAGGTAGGTGGGCAGGCGGTTATAGACCCTCCCCATGAGCGGCTAGCTGGATGAGCTTATTCGTCCGGCTAGCCGCTTTCTTTTGGTAAATATATGAATTTCAAATAATAATGATGATGTGAAAGTGGGGCGTTTTTCGCTAGCTGGATAAGTCCGCACAGGGTTGGCGAATATGCACGAAAAGCAATCACAACCCTTGTTGGAAACCGTGGAAAACCACGCCTTATATCTCGCTCAGCGCCTCCGTTCAAAAGCAAAATCCATCGGATTTCAGATACCTGAGGAAGAGTATCTGGATGTCCTTCAACGGTTCAGGATCCGATGTTGGGAAATTTGCCGCCGTTACCGGAAAAGCGGCGCCGCCGGCATGAAAACATACCTGGGCAATGCAACCGTTTTTGAGCCGGAACGCTATTTGCGCGAGAGGAACCGGAAGAAGAGGCTGCTGCTGCGGGAAGCCCGTCCTCTTGAATATGAGAATGGCCGGGAAATTGATGCTGATGAGCATTCGGAATTCCTTTCCGGGCTGATGTTCCGGGAAGAATTCGCGCGGGAAATGGAATCTCTGGAGCCGCTGGAAAGGGCGCTGGTTGAGGCATTGATTGACACTGAAGGGAATTTGTCACGGGCTGCCAGAAGCATTCGTCTGGAGGAAAGCAGAGCGCGCCGAATCAGGAAGCGCCTCCGGGAGGAAAAATTCACTTTTTTAAGAAATGGGCGGCGAATTTCCGGAAACGCGGCAAGCAATCATAGTGAAGGCAGATGAACGTTCTTTCTTTTCTGGCGCATGCCCTGTCCGGGACAGCTCCGTGAAGAGCCGTTTATTCGCTTTATCAAGAACCATAAGCATTTGAAAAACAAAATGATGAATACAACAAAAACATGCGGGAATTCCAGTTCCCGGCCTCAGCGTTCGGAAAATTCCCTTTCCTGTCCCGTGGCGGATGCCGCGGCAGGCCCCTCTCATGAACCCCTGCTTCCCGTAGGCACGGTTGCCGGAGATATCAGGAACAACGACATTGTCCTTCCCCGCCTGAACATTGTTCAAAGCGTAGGCGCCCTTTCCGGGATATTTCCCCCCGGCAGTATCATCCTCAACAGGGAGGTTGTTCTTTCCGACGGAAGCGTTCCTCTGGAGCTTTCCGTGCTTTCCGCACGCAAGCAGTTTATTGAAAAACTCCCCTTTGATTCCGTGGAGAAGCCGGCCGTCTTCAATTCTCTGGAAGAAGTAAGAGCCGCCGGCGGCTCGGTCGGCAGAGAGCCGGGAAACCGGCCTTCTTTCGCTCCCGTTCTGCATGTGCAGGCGCTTTTCAAGGCTCCAGAGGGCGTGGATTATCCCTTTCCCCTGGAGTACGAAGGAGAGGCTTTCGGGCTGGCTGCCTGGTCCCTGCGCGGCATGGCTTATTACCTTGCGGGGCGCGACATTCTCACGGCTTCCAGATTTGCCCTGAGGAATGAAGTATTCGCCGGCAAGTGGAAGCTTACGACCAGGCTCAGGAGGCTGGAACATAATGGCATTTTCATTCCCGCGCTGCGCAGTGCGGGCCGCAGTACACCGGAGTTTTCCTCCTTCATCAGGAGCATTGGTTAAATTTCTTACCCTCCGCAACGAAGAGCAGCGTTCATGAGCAGTCCAATCAGGAGATTATTCGTCAACGGGTTCCCGAGCCTCTACGGAGGAGCGGGAACGGAACTTCACCACCAGATCATTGTCTGGCGCAAGATGGGCGTGGAAGTCCATCTCATCCCGTCCTGGGATTACCACGGGGAGCCTCTTTACAACGAGATGGTTTCCCTGGGCGTCATTATGCACGCCCCAGCGGACTGGTCGGCCGTCCAACCCGGCGACCCCGTGCTCGGTTTCTGCAATGCCGGCTTCCTCAACGCCTTGCCGGAAATACGCAGGCATACGAAACGCACAGTTTTCATCAACTGCATGACGTGGCTTTTCCCCAGGGAAAAGGAGGCCATGCAAAAGGGGGAAATCGCCATGTTCCTCTATCAGAATGAAGCCGTCCGCCAGGAAGCCATGCCCGTGCTGCGCAAGCTCAACGGCGACCCGCAAGTGCAGTTCCTGACCTTCAGGCCCTATTTCCATGCGGAATCCTTTCCCTTTATCCGGGAACGCGATGAGGATTTCTTCGGTTGCGGGCGCATCTCCCGCCAGGATGCCGACAAGTTCGCGGCCAACACCCTGCATATCTACGGCGCATTTGAATCCCCCGTGGAGAAGCGCGGCCTTTTCCTCGGTTTTGACAAGAGGAGCGAAGCCAAGATAGGCCGGCCCTTCGACTGGATTCGGATTGCCCGCAATCAAAGGGAAGTTTCCCAGCAGGATTTTTACAGGCACAGCCGGATCATCCTCCAGCCGACGGATACGACGGAGAACTGGCCCCGCATCGGTTTTGAGGCGATGGCCAGCGGCAGCGTGCTCATTGTGGACAACCGGGGCGGGTGGCGGCAGATGGTGGAGCACGGCAAAACAGGATGGCTGTGCAGCAACGAAAGGGATTTCATCTACTACGCTTCCAAAATGGCCTGTGAACCGAATCTTCGCGACGACATGGCGGAGGCGGCCCGGGCGCGCGGCCTGGAGCTGGGCGGGCTGGATGTTTCCCTGGAGAGCTGGAAGGAAGTGCTGGAGGCGATGGCAAGACTCCCGGAATGAACATGGAACGGAAAACCGGCCTTATGAATAAAAAATATGTTTCCCCGTGTTTCCTGCCCGGCATGCGGCTGGGCAACATCATGTTCACGCTGGCGGCCGCCTGTGCCCACGCCCGTACCGTAGGGGTGGAGTGCCGGGTGCCCTGGGCTTACAATGACGCTTCCCTGATGCTGCGCTCCCGGCTCGGCGGCTGGGTGCTCCCTTCTACGCCGTGCGGCACCAATGAACCTCCATCCTGGCAGGAACCTTCCTTTTCCTATTGTCCGGTTCCCTCCCGCATCCGGACGGGCGGGCTTCGCGGCTACTTCCAGAGCGCGCGGTATTTTGAAGGGCAGGAAGCGTTCATCCGGGCGCTTTTCGCGCCTCTCACCGCGGAGAAGGAGCCCGGCGCCGTTGGCATTCACATCCGGCTTGGGGACTACAGGCGCCTCCGTGACAAGCACCGCATTCTGGACCCTGGTTTCCTGCGGAGGGCCGCAGGGCATTTATCATCCGGGAAGAACCGTCTGGTGCTGTTCAGCGATGAGCCGGACGAGGCGGCGGAGATGCTTGCGCGCGTGCCGGCATTCGGACGCTTTGCGCTGGAAATCGACCGCGGCGCTCCGTGCGAATCCCTCCGCCGCATGACGGCGATGGAGGAACTCGTCATGTCGTGTTCTTCCTTTTCCTGGTGGGGCGCGTGGCTGGGAAATACCCGGAAGGTCATCGTTCCGCGCGACTGGTTTGTCGGCGGTGTGGAAGACTACCGGGATATTTACCTGCCCCATTGGGTAACACTGTAATTCCGCCACGAACCCATACCCGTAAAACAATGAATACGAGAACCGTTACAAGCCTCTGGGTGGGCGGGGAACTTCCCCTGATGTCCGTTCTGTGCATCAAATCGTTCCTGGACCATGGCCATGCTTTCCAGCTTTTCACCTACCGGAATTACGACAATATTCCCGCAGGAACGCTTGTGCGCGATGCGCGGGATATTCTCCCGGAGGAGGCGATTTTCCATGATTCCCACAATAGCCTGGCGCCGTTTTCCGATTGGTTCCGCATGAAATTCCTTTCACAGGAAGGCGGCTTCTGGGTGGATATGGACGTCATCTGCCTGGGTGATGAACTTCCTGCCTCTCCTCTCTGGTTCTGCAGGGAGTGGGCGGAGGTGGTGGCCGTAGGCGCCATGGCCTTTCCTCCCGGTCATTCCGTTCCCGCAACCCTGTGCCGCCTTGCTGAGGATCCGGCGCTCCGCGTCCCCTGGGACTCTCCGGAAGAAGTCCGGGCCAAGGAGGAACTGCTACGCCGTGTGCCGGATGTCGCCGATCGCCGGCGCCAGGTGCCATGGGGATTTTGCGGCCCCACCGGAATGACGCGCGCGTTGCGCCACTGCGGCCTGTTTGACCGGGCCGCTCCGTCTTCCCACATGTATCCGGTCCCCTGGACGAGATGGCGCGACTGCTACAACGGCAGCATACGCCTTGCCGGGCCGGAATTGTCCAATGCCTGGTGCGTCCACCTCTGGGGAGAGATGGCCAGGCGGGAGCCGGACGCCTGGGAAAATATGAGCCGCAGCAGCATGGCAGGCGAGCTGCTGGACAGGCATCTGCCGGGCCACGCCTGGAAGCCTGCCCCCGGGCCGCGTAAAAAAGTGAATATCCTGGTGGGCATCTGCAGCTGCACAGGCGCGGCGAACCGCCGCAAGGCGTGCCGGGAGACCTGGCTTTCCCATCCTCAGGAGGGTGTGGAATGCAGATTTTTCCTGGGGCGGCGCACTCCTTTGCCCAATGAGCCCGATGTAGTGGCCCTTTGGGTGGAGGACGATTACAGGCACCTGCCCGCCAAGGGGCTCGCCTTTTATCAATATGCCCTGGAACATTATGACTTTGACTGGCTTTTCAAGTGCGACGACGATACCTGGCTGGCGCTTGACCGCCTGGAAAGCCTCTGCGACGGCCGCTATGACCTTGTGGGCGACATGTCCCTGGCGGACAGGGGATTCCCCAGCGGCGGAGCGGGCTACCTGATGAGCCGGGCGCTTGTGGAGGGCATTGTGGCGCACGGCGGCCGGGTTCCCGCCGTCGGGGCGGAGGACGTCATCTTCGGCCGGCTGGCGCGGGAACTGGGCGCGCGCGTCCATGCCACGCCGCGCCTCTTCCTCAGCCATGCTCCGGCGCCCCACCGCCTGAATGACCAGGTGAGCGCCCATTGGTGCTCTCCGGGCAGGATGCACGGCATTGAGGCCCTTTTCCATGATGAGCCGGTGGCCGTTTATGACGCCGTGCATCCCCATTGGAGGGACGAACTCCTGTTTTTTGCCCGGGGCCGTTTCATGCGCGGCGCCGGCGGCTGCGCCGGGCGCTACGTCCTGCAGGACGGGCTTCTCACGCTGTTCTGGGATGACTGGGCGCCGGAAGCTCTGGAAAAAAACGGCAGCGGATTTTCCCGCGGTCCGTTCTCCCTGACCCCTGCCGCCGGCAGCCGGCAGCTTCCTTTTCCGGAGTCCGTGTCCTGACGGGCATGGCCTCCATTCCCTGTTCTTCCCATCCGTCCGCCGTGGTGCGGCACGGGGAAGGAAGATGAACCAATCCAATCGGCGCCTTTCGCGCCGCAATAAAACAACAATCATCACACAATGTTTACCAACGATCAACAAAATGACGACCCCTCTTTGAACAGGGGTTCCGCAAACATGATTAACTCCAACCCCGCCGCCGGGCTTCCCGATGCGGCCAGCCAGCCCGGCGCGCCGAGCGCCGCAGCGCCCCTCAATGCCATGTCCACACCCATTCAGCCATACGGCGCGGATTCCGTTATTTATGAGAAATCCGACAACTTCGTTCAGACGTCTGCCGGAGCCGATGTCTTCATGTCTCCAGTCAACGACGCCTTTACCGTCCCGGAAGGCGGGGCCACGGCTGTGGCCAGCCTGACGGTGGATGACTGGGGCAAGCTGACCATTTCCGGCCCGGGCGGCACGTTTGAGCTGGACCTGACCTCCGCCGCCGATGAACCCGGAAAACTGGGAGGCCACCAGGAATGGTCCAAATCAGGCTCCTTTGAGTTATCCGAAGGCACGTACACTCTCTCCATCACGCACCAGAACATCGACATGCCGCACAACGAATACAACCAGTCCGTGTGCAGGTACTCCGTGACGGTGACCGCGCATGGGGACTCCAGCAGCAGTTCAAGCAGTTCGGACACCCCTCCTTCCTCCCTGTCGAGCAGCTCCTCTTCGGACGTGCCGCCGGAGGAAAAGGAAATCTGCTGCCGTTGCGGTACGTGCACGGACGCGGAAGGCAATGAATACACCATTGCGGCGGAAAAACTGCCGGGTGACCCCGGCGTGGAAATCTGCATGTCCCAGGCCGAATTCCTGGCCAGGGGAGGGGCTTCGGCTCCGTCTCCCGCGGCCTTCAGCCTCCGTTCCGCGGAAAACGCCCGTGAAACGGCGGAAGCCTGCGGCGGCCTGAAATACGTGAGCCCGTGGGCCTGGCGCGCCCATCTGGACGAAACGTCCGGCCTCATCACCATGGTGCCTCCGGCGGGCGCCGCGCTTTACTTCAACGTGCAGGCCGGTTCAGATACGGCCCTGCCTGCGGGCATTTCCCGCAAGCGCGACTTCAGGGTGCAGCTGCTGGATGAAACTCTGGCTCCTGCCGCTTCCGGCGCCCCCGCCTACCTTTCCCTGGTGGACGCGGACGGGCAGAAAATCCGCTTCTCCGCGGAAACCGGCGCTGTGGTCGGCATGACCTCCGCCTCCGGCAGGGTTCTTCTGGCGGAAGACTACTTCCGGAATGTGAACAATACGTATGACCATGAGGGCAGCCTGGTAAGCAGCTACAGCGCTGCGGAGGGGCTGATGCGCACCCGAACCGGAGCGGACGGAGAACTCGTCATGGAATGGTACGCTCCCGCCGCCGTCACGGTCCTGGCCGACGGAACATACGAGGTAACGGGGGAACCTTATAAAACCTCCTCCTTCCTGTCCTCGGAAGAAAACGGCGTGCGGACCACCGTCATCACGCGCCAGCAGCGCGGACTGCCGGCCCACACCATCACCCGTACGGAAGAACCCGGCAGAGTCAGCATCGCCAAAGGCCAGGGGGACGACACCATCATCCGCACCATTGAAACCAACCGCCTCTACGGAGGCCTCTCGGAACGCATTGAAACCGTCAGGGGCATCAACGATGCCGAGCCTGTTTCCTGCAGCCGCAGCGTCAGGCAATACACGGACGGCGGCTGGCTGCTGGTAAGCGAAACGGAAGCCTTCAACACGCCGCTGGCGCAGACGACCTCCTACGAATACAACAGCCAGTACCGCGTCTCCCGGATCAACCGCCCGGACGGAGGCTACACGCGCTATGAATACGACGGCGAAGGACGGGTCACGCTTGAGGCGGAGCCCTGGGCCGGCGGCGGAGAACAGGTAACCCGGACCGAATACGCCGGCCTGCGCTTCTACGACAACCGTCCGGTGCGTGTCGCCGAATCCCGGGTGCTGTCCGACGGCACGGAGATCGAACTGACGGCCGTCGCTTACGCCTATGAGCAGTCTCCCCTCATGGAACGGGTTGTCAAAACCGTGACTGCCGCCGGTTCCAGCCAGGAACAGACAAGCGTGGAAGAAACGTATGGAGAAGCCGCCGCCTATCCCTATGCCGCCGGGCAAATGAAATTCACCCGGGACATTGCCGGAGTGGAAACCTCCTATGACTATGAGGCGGCCGCGGAACACGGCGCCGCGCATAAAAAGACGGCCATCACCAAAGCCGGCGGCGGACTGGTGGCCGGACAGAGCCGCAAGACGGAATCGTTCATTGCCGCCAATGGCACGGTGCTTTTTGAGCAGGAAAGCATCTGGGATGGTGAAAACTGGCTGCTGCTCTCAAGCGGCGCCCATGAATACGATGAAGAAGGCCGCCGCACGAAAACCACGCGGGGCAACGGCCGTGTCAGCGCCACGTCCTGGATGTGCTGCGGCAAGCTCTCGGAAACGGACGAAGATGGTGTCCTGACGTCGTACGGTTACAACAGCGCCCACCAGCTGGTGGAAACCATCCGTTCGGAAATCAGCGATGGAGACACGGTCATTACCCCGGAAACCATCACCACCTACACCCGGGACGCCGCCGGGCGCGCCCTGCAGACGCGCCGGGACAGGGGAGCCATGACCACGACGGAAAGCGTGGAATACGACAGGCTCGGCCGTATCGTCAGGAAAACCGATGTGCTGGGCCGCGTGACGGCGACAGCCTACAGCGAAGACGGCCTTACGGAAACCGTCACGACGCCCTCCGGCGCTACCCTCGTCACGGAATATCATGCCGACGGCTCCGTACTTCATGAATACGGCACGGGACAGCGCGAACGCTGCCATGTCTATGACATTGACAATAACTGTTTGAGGGAAACCGTTACCCTGGCCGGCCAGACCATCATCCTTTCCCGGACCCTGGTCAACGGCTTCGGACAAAGCGTCGTGCAAGTGACGCCCACGACTGTCGGGTTCCTGTATGACCGTTCCGAATACGATGAACAGGGGCGTCTCATCCGCTCATGGAGGGATGCGGGAGCGCAGGAGGGGGCCGTCGCCATGGCGCCTGCGCTCTATGAATACGATGCCTTCGGCAACATGACTAGGGAAACGCTCGCCCTGGCGGAGCAGCCCGCTCCAGACAACAGCCCCATCCGGGAATATGCCTTCAGCGTGGAAAACGCGGAGGACGGCGTCTATATGGTGACGGCGCAAACCCGCTACAATGCTGAGGGGCAGCCGCTTGTCTCCGTACGGAAGCAACTGCTTTCCGAACTCTCCGGAGTTCTGGAAACAAAAGCGATCATTGTTGACGAACGCGGCTTGACTTCGGCGGAATGGACGGAGTATGCTGAAAATACGAAAAGAATCCAAAAGAGCGTTGTCCCCTCTTCCAGCGTCACGGCTCAAACGGTGACGGCGGACGGCTTCATGCTCTCGCAGAAAAACCACGCGGGCATCACGGAGACGGCCGCCCGCGCCTATACGGCCGCGGGCATGACCCTGACCCGCACGGATGGCCGCGGCAACACAACGGTGACCCGGACTGACCTGGCCGGTCGGGCCGTCAGCGTGACGGACGCCGCCGGGAATGAAACCGTGACGCAATACGACGCCTGCCACGACCTGGCCGCCGTAGTGACGGACGCGCTGGGAAATACGGTGTGCGCCAGATACGACGCCAGAGGCCGGAAAACGGCCGAATGGGGGACGGGGACGCAGCCCCTGCTCCTGGGCTATGACGAGGCCGACCGCCTGGTGAGCCTGACCACCTTCCGCGCGCCGCAGGAAGGCGACATCGCGGAGGACCCCTCCGAGCGCGCGGACGGCGACACCACCACCTGGAGCTATGACGAAGCCACGGGGCTGGAAACGTGCAAAACGTATGCCGACGGAACGCACGTGGACAAAACCTGGGACGCTTTCAACAGGCTTGCCACGGAAACAAACGCCCGCGGCATCGTGAAGACCTGCACTTACGAACAGCCACGCGGACTGCTGGTGGGAATCAGCTACTCGGACGCCACGCCCGGCCAGAGCTTCGTCTACGATCACCTCGGTCAATTGACGCAAATCACTGATGCTGCCGGAACGCGGACCTTCGCCTACAATCCCTACGGAGAACTGGAAACCGACAGCCTTGCGGCAAACGGCATCGCCTGGCAGGTCTCCGAGCGCTATGACGGGCTCGGCCGTCAGGCGGGGTACGAATTAAGCGCGGACGGCCGCCGCGTCCAGCAGACGCACCTGTCCTATGACGGGAAAGGCCGCCTCTCCACCCTCACGGCGGAAGGCATGGAAACGCCCTTCTCCTGGACTTACTCCGAACAGGGAGGGCTTGTGGAACAACTCGCCTACCCCAACGGCATGACCCGGGTCAACACCTATGAAGACAGCCGCGACCTCCTCTCCGTCATCGACTACCAGAGGCCCGGAAGCGCCAACCCGCCGGCGAGGCACGAATACGACTACGACGCGCTGGGCCGTCCTACCCGGCGCAGGGACACGTGGAACACGGCGGCGCCCAAAACGACGCGTTTGTTCACCTACAACAGCCGTGGCGAACTGGTCGGAGACCAGCTCAGGCCCGGCGGCCGCTTCGGCTATCAGTACGACAACATCGGCAACCGGAAGGAAGCCTTCGAATTCGGCAGCGCCACGGACTATGAAACCGATGAACTCAACCGGTATGCGGGCATCGTCAGAAATGGAG
>ERZ1027217.213-NODE-213-length-31091-cov-11.353783_pt1 | contig 31091 bp, 22 predicted proteins | sample MGYA00519268_ERZ1027217 | MGnify/ENA primary metagenome ERZ1027217 (study PRJEB26926, sample SAMN06164537) | human gut metagenome | biome: ENVO:00009003; feature: ENVO:2100002; material: ENVO:00002003 | host: Homo sapiens | place: USA | collected 2012 ...
AAATTGAATTCTATCGAAGAATTGGATAATTTTGCACTTGCCAGTTGACTCTGCACTCGTTTTAAACTGCGTATCGAATTTTACTATTACCCGATTTTTTAATACACACACACAACAGGGCGGCTTGCACGTCATCAAATATCTTCATAATGCCAATTCTCCAACGGCGATTACCATCAGTATCCCATTACGAGCTTACATTATTGAAGGACTGTCATAGAAACAGTCTCCGCATCGCTACATCCGTTTGCTGCGGATGGATGCCTGTGGGACTTTATGACCATTATGCAAAACACTCCAAGCGATGCGAGGGTAAACTTTTACCTTGTTTTGGGGATGTTAGCACCGGCATGGTCTCAGACCACTGTCAGGAACCATGTCGGTGCTATAATGGTCTATATTAAGTTTGTAGACGCGGCTCCTGTGTCCTATCCTCTTGAAGATGTGGAAGTAATGGCATCCTGCGTTGATCTATTCCGAATGACGCTGACAAATTAGATGCCGAAATATTTGCAAAATAGGTATTTTTGACTTAACTTTGCACTCGCAAACCACCAATGACATGGTTCCTTGACCGAGTGGTTAGGTAGCGGTCTGCAAAACCGTTTACAGCAGTTCGAATCTGCTAGGAACCTCCCTCAATCGGGGCTTTACCACAAGGTAAAGCCCCGATGCTTTATGTCGGTGCATAAAAAAGATGCGCCCCGCGAGAGGACGCATTTAGAATTGATGCTTGAACGGCATGTCCCTACTGCGATGAGTCCTGGCAGTCAACCAAAACCAGGGAAACACAAGGGTGTACCCCTGCGATTTGGCGGTTTTGCAACACAGCTCTATCGGATTGGAGAGGGTCGAGAGTCAGAGGGTGTCGTTGAGCAGACGGCCCTGAAGGGCTTCGAAATGCTTACGGGCTTTGTTGGTGCGCAGATAGGCGTCGATGGTGTCAGCGTGGCGGTGGCTGTGGAGGTCAGTGCCTAAGAAGTCCACAAATCCCATGCTGATGAGCCATTCGGCGGTTTCGCGGTCGGTAGAGCCGTATTGACCGGCGAGACTCAGTATGTTGGTCTGGAACAGCAGCCCCTTGTGATGGAGTTCTGCGTATCGTTGCCGCCCGGCATTCCCTGCGTAGTTATAGTATTTGTAGCGTTCGGGATGGGCCAGTATGGGCACAAGCCCCTTGAGTTTCAGATTGAAAACCACATTTTCCAAATCCCAAGGCTCCTGCATGAATGAATTTTCGATCAGGATATAGTCTTTAGGGAGTGTTGTCGCGATGCCCTGCTCGATTTGTCGGGTCGACAGTTCGCCGATGCGGTATTCGGCATGGCGTTCGACTTCCAGGTCAAGATTGTTTTTCCTGACAGCTTCCTGTAGCTCTTCCAGTGCAGGGTCAAGTGTGTCGGGCGAGTTTTCAAAAACATCGTCAGCCACATGCGGACTCGCATAAGTGCGTTTGAGACCCCAGCCCTGCATGCGCGTCAGAAGTTCGATAGAGGTGTCGACATCGGGTGACCCATCGTCCACTCCCGGTACTATGTGGCAATGTATGTCGGTATATATAGGAAGCTTTACAGCCTCCTTAGGGCTTTTCTTAAAAAAACTGATCATAAATAGTTGCTCTGAATATGATGTGCGTCTTATATTACAACAGTGACGGGGTTACTGTTGTTTGCGTCAGCGTGTAGCAATGCCGGTCTCTTTGACAGCTCCTGTCAGAGGGTCAAAGTGGGCGTAGCCTGGAGCTTTCTTGTCGGAGAAGAGTGACGGTTCCATGCCGAATACCACTCCGAGCTGTGGGATGTGGAGTGTCTTTTTGTCTAATTCCTTTCCGTCGTAGACTATGGATAACTCTGCCGTGCCCGGTATGCGGTATGCAACTCCTCCCTTGGGGAAGCGGCGTTCTTCGCCTTTGTCGGTAAGCGGCATCGTACCTTTGGTTATGACTTTGTAGATGAGATATATGGGTTCGCCGGCGAGGTCATCGGCTGCTATGAGGCCTTTGACCGGCGAAATCCTGGCTATGACTGTTTTCTGGGATTCTTCTCCCGGCACAAATGTGTATGTGCCCACTTCCGATGATGATACTGTCACACCCATGAACATAGCCGTGAGGGCTTCTTCCTGCTGGGTCAGATTGTCAAGGGCGATTTGCATGGCCTGGCCGTCCTTGGGCATGCCGTCGGCGTTGCCCGATATGATGTCATTGCGGTTTTGGCGCAGCTCGAATATCTTGTCAGCGGCAAGTTCTGCACGCTTGGCTGTAGATGTGCTCTGTATCATCTCCTCTGTCATGGCCTGACGCGCTGCCGGCGTGTCAAGTATGCTCGGCTGCGCCTGTCGTGGTTTCAGCGACGTTGTCGCTGCGGAGGGTGGAATGTAGTTCTCGTCATTGATGCTGACAGGGGCATTGTTGGAGTCTACGACTATGGTAACCGGGGTGCCGTTCTTAAATTGCACGCTGTATCTCTGCTCGTCATCGGGCACCGCTTTCTGTGTCAGTTCGGCTCCAGTGAGCGTCCACTTCTGAGACCTGGCTTGTATGGGGGAAGTCTTCAGGTATTTGGCAGTATAGTTATGAAACTCGCCGGGCCGCGACTCTGTAAGCTCGGCTTCGAGGGTGACATCTATCACAGCTGACGGCAGCGTATATATCAGCCCGTAGTCATTGGCTTTGGTGGCGGTCAGCTTGGTGGTGTTCTGCGCAGCTGAGGGCATGGCGGCAGTGATGCTCAGAGCCGTGGCTGCCATTGACATTATTATTGTGCGTAACATGACCGTTAGTGTCTTAGAGATTGTGATTACCGTATAAATGTTTTTCCGGAGTTTGTTGTCTCATTCCATAATCTGTGCTATGGCTTTGCCGATGTTGTCGGCTATATCGCCTGCTATGACTCCGTATTCGCCTTGGCTTTCCGCTGCTATTTCGCCGGCCCAGCCGTGGATGAACACTCCGCACACCGCAGCCACTTCAGGCTTGTATCCTTGGGCAAGCAGTGAGCCGATGACTCCTGTCAGCACATCGCCGCTGCCCCCTGTGGCCATGGCCGGCGTGCCTGACGAGTTGAAGTAGACGCGGCCGTCGGGACGGACCACTGCCGTGTAGCGTCCTTTGAGCACGATTATGATGTTATAGTGGTGTGACACCTCTATGGCCTTGAGCAAGCGTGCTTCTGCCGATGTCTGAGGGCCGAACATGCGGTCAAATTCCCTCTCATGGGGCGTCAGGATGGAGAGCGGCGGCAGATGGTTGAGCAGCGACTGCCTACGGGCTATACAGTTGAGTGCGTCGGCGTCAAACACTGCCGGATGCTCCAGGGATTTGATCAGAGTGTCGAGGGCATTGGCTGTCAGCTCGTTCACGCCCAGTCCCGGACCAATGGCCAGAGCGGAGTATTTCTGGAATGCCTTGACTTCACTGACCACTATGTCATGCTTATCGGCATTGAACAGGGCTTCGGGGACCGACATCTGCAATATGTTGTATCCGCAACGGGCAGTGTGGACGGTAAGTTTGCCTACCCCTGACCGCAAAGCTCCCTTGGCCGCGAATACGGCGGCTCCCATCATGCCGAAGCTGCCGCTCACAAGCAGCATGGAGCCATAGTCGGCTTTGGAGGTGAACTCGCCTCGTGGCCGTAGCAGATGCCGTACCTCATGCCGTTCTACCAGGAAAAATTTCGTAGGAGTGCGGCGTATGGCATCCTCGCTCAGATTGATGTCGAGCATCTGCCATTCGCCCACGGTTCGGGCGTTGTCAGACAGGAGGAACGCGAGCCGTGGGAATTGTATGGCTATGGTAAGTGTGGCATGTATGATGTTGCGTGCCGGATTGTTGGCGTTCCAGTCGGCAAACAAGCCCGATGGCACATCGATTGACACCACTTTGGCTCCGCTATCGTTGATATTGCGCACCACTGACTGGAATCCGCCGGGCAGCGGATCGTGGAGTCCCGAGCCGAATAGACCGTCGATGACAAGCCAGTTGCTGTTGATGTCGGGCATATTGAAGCTTTTGGTCACTTCGGTCAGCATAGGAGCCGGATGAAGCGATTCAAGGGCTTTCTTATAGTGGATGCACTCCTGTGACAGACGATTACCTCCGATATTAAACAGGTATATCTCGGGTTGCCAGCCGTTCTCTATGAGCCTGTACGCTACTGCCAGAGCATCTGCGCCGTTGTTGCCGTGTCCGGCAAAGATGGCTGTCGGTCGGGTAGGACGCCAGCGGCGCATTATTTCTGCGGCCACGCCGTCGGCCACACGGTCTATGAGCTGGAGCGATGTCACTCCTTCATTTTCAATCGTGGCACGGTCTATGGCGCGTATATCTTCGTTATTGAAAATTTTCATATAAATATTTTCATCTGTCAGTCTGCAAAGGTACATTTTTTTTTGTAATTTTGCAGCAGTAAAAATGCTACTGTCATCAACCCGTATAACACCCTTTTTACATTAACAACCGAAGCCCGATGAAACGTGTCACTTACAAAGGTCTGACATTCGAGCCGTATATCGAACGTGACCGTATATCTGCGCGAATCAAAGAACTCGCAGCCCAGATGTCAGATGATTTCAAGGACGACATACCTTTGTTGATATGTGTGCTCAATGGCGCATTTCCTTTTGCCGCCGATCTTTTCAGAGATTTGGACATCGATGCTGAGATAACGTTCATCAGACTCAAGAGCTACGAAGGGACATCGACAAGTGGCAAAGTCAAGGAAATCGCCGGTCTCACCGAAGACATCTCGGGTCGCAGGGTCATAGTGGTTGAAGACATCATTGACACAGGCAACACCATGGCCAAGCTGGTCAAGGATCTCGAGGCCCGTAACCCCAAGAGCATAAGCCTCGCATCGCTCCTCTACAAGCCGGAGTCGGTGCGTAAGGACATCAAGCCTGACTACGTGGGTTTCACCATACCGTCGGCGTTTATCATCGGCTTCGGGCTTGACCTTGACGGTCTCGGACGAAATCTCCGCGACATATGGGTGCTCAGCGAGAGCCATGACGACGAGGCTTGACCATCTGTGCTGCAGGTCTTGACCGTGAGGGTCAACTGTCGCAATCTCTCCTGACAGGTAAAAAAGAACAGATATTCAGTTTCCAATATTATATATTATAATCTACTCATGTACAATCTGGTAATTTTTGGTGCTCCCGGCAGTGGAAAAGGTACCCAGAGCGCAAAGCTCATAGATGAATACGGACTCTTCCACATCTCTACCGGCGATGTACTCCGTGACCACATCTCCCGGGGCACCGAGCTTGGAAAGGTAGCCGACAGCTACATTTCCAAGGGCAATCTTATCCCTGATTCTCTGATGATAGACATCCTCGCCGATGTCCTTGACAGTAATCCCGAAGCTAAGGACGGCGTCATTTTTGACGGTTTCCCTCGCACCATACCCCAGGCGCATGCCCTCAATGAGATGCTTGAAAAGCGTGGCTCAAAGCTGCATGCTGTCGTGGGTCTTGAAGTGCCCGACGAAGAGCTCGTAGCACGCCTCATCAACCGTGGCAAAGAGAGCGGACGCAGCGATGATAACCTTGAGACTATCAACCAGCGTCTCAAAGTGTATCACTCGCAGACAAGTCCCCTGCGCGATTTCTACCAGAAGCAGGGCAACTACCATGCCATCTACGGTCTCGGCTCCGTCGACTCAATATTCGACACTATACGCACTTCACTCAACAGCCGCACCGCCACTCCCAAACGTCACCACGCCTGATTCGTTCAAGGCAAAAACATATGTCATCGCCCATGCAGCCTCACCGCCGCATGGGCGATGCTTCATTAAGCCCGGTGTCAAGCGGTGCTGACTCCAAGTTTTCCAACGACTCTTGTTTCCGCTTCAAAGCGCGGCGAGCGAGCCGTTTGCGGTGCTTGTCCTGACGGCTTTGTAGAGATGCCTGACGGCGCAGCAGCTGTTTCTCGGCCTTGTCGGGCAGCAGCTTCTCGGGGGCTGACGGGTTTGGCTGATTGCAGGGAGCTGGCATCTCGGTGGTGGATGTGGTTAGCTGAGGAGTGGAGCGGCGACGCAGCGCGGCGGCACGTGCCCGAGATGAGCGCGTCATGGCTTTGTCAATCTGCGGTATCAGCAGTGAGAAGATGATTGTGGCTATGTAGGAGATGTCTGTTGGCAGCTGCCCGTTTGCAAGATAGTAGTCAAATAGATCGTGCAAATACTCCTGATTAATACCGGGAGCCGCGGCACATGTCGCTGTTATCTGCTGATGGATGTATTTGTAGAATTTTCGCGATACGGGCCGGTCCCATTTCGCTTTGCGCCTGTCGGCAGTTTTCGTAGCTGCCATAACGGTCTGATTTTGTGAAGTTTTTCACAAAAATAGACCCTCGTTTCCGCCATGCCATGCGAAAACATCAGTACCGACAGACAGCCATGGCACAATGTCGCTAACTTAAGGTGTCTTTATTGCTTGAACGGCGTTATGATGTAGTAGGGACATGCCATGGCATGTCGCCTAAAGCCATGCTAATGAGGACGTTGCCTTAGCAGACATGCCATGGCATGTCCCTACTGCGATGAGTGCATTCTTTAAGTTTGTGACATTGGGCTACACCTGGGAGCCATGTGCCGGTTAGGCGGCACGGGATGCTTTGCGGTAGAGGAGGGCGGCGATGATGAGATAGAGGATGTTTGGAATCCACATGGCCACGAGGGGGGAGGTCAAGCCGCTGACGGCGAAGGTGGAGGTGACGGTCATGAAGAGGATGTAGCTGAAACTCAGCACCAGGCCGATGCCTATGTTGAGGCCCATGCCTCCCTTGACTTTGCGTGACGACAGCGACATGCCTATGACTGTCAGGATGAAGGCGGCGGCACACATGGCATAGCGGCGGTGGTTTTCTATCTCGAAACTCTTGATGTTGGCGAAACCGCGCTCTTTCTGTCGCTTGATATACTCCTGCAATGCCGGCGTCGACATGGTTTCGTGATCGTTTTTGGCGATTAGGAAGTCTCGCGGCTCGAATGGGATCACGGTGTCAAGCGTGGTGCCGCGTTGTATAGTCTCGCGTGTGCCGCTGAAATCACGTATCATATAGTCGCGCACCTGCCAGTTGTAGAGAGTGTCCCAGCGAATCTGCTGTGCGGTGAGTCGGGATACAAGCTTTTTCTTGTCAAATTTTTCAAGCGAAAACTTGTAGCCGGTCTTAGTCAGCGCATCGTAGCGTGACATGTAGGCGATCTCGCTGTCGGCCACCTTCATCTGTATGTTTGTGCCGTAGTCCACTCGCTTGTTTTTCACATACGTGTTGGTATATTCGATGCGTTTGACGTTGGCCGGGGGGATTATATATGCGCTGAGCAGGTAGGTGGCTATGGCTATGACCGTAGCTGACACGAGATAAGGGCGCATGAAGCGGCGGTATGACATGCCCGATGAGAGCATGGCTATGATTTCGCTGTTGTCAGCCAGCTTTGAGGTGAAAAAAATCACGGCGATAAACGTGAACAGCGGACTGAACTGGTTGGCGAAGTAGGGCAGGAAGTTGACGAAGTAGTCAAATACCGTTGCTTTCAGCGGAGCTTTGAGAAATGCGTCAAGTTTCTCGTTTATGTCAAACATTATGGTAATCGCGAGTATCAGTATGATCGCGAACACATATGTGCCGAGAAACTTGCGTATGATATATCCGTCAAGGATTTTGAACATTTCGTTGGCTGTGTGGGTGAAATATGATTTTGAATCTATATTGATTACAGGCGACGGGTGACGCGCTCCACCATCTCGGTCTTCCATGGCTTGAAGTCGCCGGCGATGATGTGCTTGCGTGCTTCTCTGACGAGCCACAGATAGAAGGCGAGGTTATGTATGGATGCAATCTGCATGGCCAGCAGTTCCTGGGCTATGAAAAGGTGGCGCAGGTAGGCTTTGGAATATACCCGGTCAACGAAGCAGTCGCTCGTCTCGTCGATGGGGGAGAAGTCGTCGGCCCATTTCTTGTTGCGCATGTTCATGATGCCGTTGGGGGTGAAGAGCATGCCGTTGCGCCCGTTGCGTGTAGGCATCACGCAGTCCATCATGTCCACTCCGCGGTCTATGGCCTCAAGGATGTTGGCCGGGGTGCCTACGCCCATCAGATAGCGCGGACGGTCGGAGGGGAGTATTTCGTTGACCACTTCTATCATGTCATACATCACCTCGGCCGGTTCTCCTACGGCCAGGCCGCCGATGGCGTTGCCGTCAGCTCCGAGGTCGGCGACGAATCTGGCTGACTCACGGCGCAGGTCTGGGTAGGTGCACCCCTGGACTATGGGGAAATATGCCTGCCGATAGCCGTAGAGGCCTTCGGTGGCTTGGTAACGGTCCCATCCGCGGCGCAGCCAGCGGAGGGTCAGGTCCAGTGATTTACGCGCATAAGTGTAGTCCGATGTCCCAGGGGGACACTCGTCAAGGGCCATCATAATGTCGGCACCTATGGTGCGCTGGATGTCTACGACCCCTTCGGGCGTAAACAGATGCTTGGACCCGTCGATGTGTGAGCGGAAATATGCGCCCTCCTCCTTGAGTTTGCGGTTGGCCGCGAGCGAGAATACCTGGAAACCGCCGCTGTCGGTCAGTATAGGGCGGTCCCAACCGTTGAATTTGTGCAGACCGCCGGCCTGACGCAATATTTCTGTGCCCGGACGCAGGTAGAGGTGATATGTGTTGCCGAGAATTATCTGGGCGTTTATGTCATCACGAAGCTCGCGCATATGCACTCCTTTGACCGAGCCCACGGTGCCTACAGGCATAAATATAGGCGTTTCAATCTGTCCGTGGTCAGTCGTAATGAGCCCGGCGCGGGCTGCTCCGTTGGTGTCTGTTGCTTGAAGCTTGAAATCCATTTTGCAAAATTAGTTGTTTTATGGGAGAAATGCAGTATATTTGCCATCGTAAAAAAAGTATTGCATACCTCGTACACCATTAATTCATATATATTCACTTATAGTATTTGTCTATGAAAAAATTCGTTGCCGAACTTGTCGGCACTATGTTCCTTGTCTTGTTGGCCTGCGGTAGCGCGGTATTGGCCGGCCCGTCTATTTCTACTCTCGGCATAGGTCTCTGCTTCGGTCTGGTGCTTATCTGCCTTTGCTATGCTATCGGCGGCATCTCGGGCTGTCATGTCAACCCGGCTGTATCGTTGGGCGTATTCCTTACCAATAAGGATTTCAGCGCCAAGGATTTGGTAAGCTACTGGGTGGCACAGTTTATCGGTGCTGCCATCGGCGGTCTGCTGCTCTACTGGCTCTTCCAGCTTGGCTCAGGATTTAACTTCGGCGGTATCACTGCTGCCAGCGGCAACAGCCTCGCGGCAAACGTGCTCCAGCCCGGCGCTACTCCTGCCATGGCACTCCTCGTAGAAATCCTTCTGACATTCTTCTTCGTGTTCATCGTGCTCGGTGCCACAAGCAAGTTCGGTGTCAGCAATCTCGCCGGTCTGGCCATCGGTATTGGCCTCGGTCTTGTCAACATCGTGGGTATTCCTGTTGACAACTGTTCAGTCAACCCGGCCCGTTCGTTTGGTCCCGCTCTGTTCTCGCCCAACGCATGGGGTGAGTTCTGGATCATGGTCGTAGGTCCGCTCGCCGGTGCAGTCCTTGCCGCTGTAGTGTGGTATGTAGTCGCACCCCACTTCAAAAAAAAATAATACTGTTTCTGGCAGATAATCCGATTATGAAACCCCTGCTTCCGGTTATGCCGGAGACAGGGGTTCCGCTTTCTTAGATTTTAGGTGTATCGCACATCACGTGGGTGGAAAAATTATGCTTTGAGGGACTTTTGAGTATATCCATGTTGGCAAAATTACTACGCATTGGCGGCAGATGCTGCAAATTTTAGGGGTAAAACAGGGGGACAGCCCCTGTGAGATGTTGCGAATTAAGGGGGAAGGGGATACCTTTGCACACATGAAACCTATCACATCTTTTCTGACAAAAATCCTGTATGGTAGCCTTGCTGTAGCCTGTATGATCGGCTGCACGGGAGGGGGACAAAATGAAACTAAACCATGGGGGACAGGCTCTGCCGATATTGACGAGATGCTTGACCGAGTGGACAGTCTGGAGATGATAGCACCCTGGGACGACGCAGAGGTCAGGGCTACGCTAAACGCTGTAGACTCCATGGCTTCGCAAGGCGATGGTGTAAATAAGCAAGCGGCCGGGCTGTTTGTCCAAAGCCATCTTTATGAAATAGACGGCGACAATGACAAAGCCATGGAGGTTATCAAAAAGGCTCTGGGGATGGTGGACTCGGCGAAATCTCCATATCTCTACTCGCGTCTGCTGCTTCAGAGGGCTGTGCTTGACCAGGATCTCTCATCCAAGACCGCTACATATTTCAATGTGCTGCCCACATTTATAGATGCGCGTGACAGCATGGTGGTAGTGGAGACTTTATGGGAGCTTAACAATGCTTATGAATATGTGTGGGATGACTCTACGGTGCTTGAGTGCTTCAATGAGATACTGAAGTGGGTGCCTGACACGATGTGCAATCTTAAGAATATCATGCGCTTCAATATCATAGCGCTTGAGCGTGGCGACGGAACCAACCCCCACTATGTGGGCAAGATTGACAGTCTGCGTCAGGATAAGAATCTTATAGGGCTGTCGCCGCCTCTGGCTGTGCTGGTCTACAGCGACCTCTATCGCATACAAGGTGATGCAAACGATCTGGATACTGCCGCTATGTATATGCAGGGCATGGTGGGAGACCATGACGCCGTCAAGGTATATTACGGTCAGAAACTAAGCAATGCCCTCAAATGCGGAGAGCGCGACACTGCCGCACACTATGCGGCTGCGTTGGAGGGGTACCTCTCTGATGAGTCGCCCATGATTATAGAGACTATCAAATCCCTGTTGCCGTATTATAAGGCGATGGGCATGACAGACAAATACGATGCGCTCAACAGCCGTCTGGCAGAGATGCAGACCAAGGCCGCAGCATATGAGGAGGCGACCAAAATGGCCAGGATGAACACTCAGCGTCAGATGCGCGATTTCAGGAAATACACTACTGTCAAGACCCATGAGGAGCACACCCGTGTACTGTGGCTGACAGTGGGGGTGCTGGTGGTGCTTTTCCTGACAGTGGGTGTCATTGTGTTCCTGCAGCTGCGCAAACGCCATCTGGAAGCGAAAGCACGGCTGCATGACGACCTCGAAAATACAAAACGCAGACTGACGGTGGCCCAGCTCCGCGCCGTGGAAAACGAGCAGACGCTCAGCAATGTGTTGACCGACCTCGGCAATATCTCGTCAGAGCATAATGACGTGCAGTCACACGCTGACCGCATAAAGGTGAAACTTAAAGCCCAGCTCTCGGGAGAGGATGACTGGGAACGCTTTTCGGCTGTATTCACTGAGATGCGTCCCGGATTCGTTGACAAACTCCGTGAGACGTATCCGGTGCTGACGCAGGGTGACATCAGGCTTTGCTGCTTGCTGAGCATGGGGCTTGACACCAAGCATATCGCACGTCTGCTGCTGATACGTCCCGAATCAGTCAAGAAGCACCGTCAGCGTCTCCGTGCCAAGCTCGGTCTGTCGCCTGAAGTGGTATGGACTGACTATTTCGCTGCTTTCTGATGACATATTTGGGGCTGGCAGCGATGTTTGACGGCGCATAATGCGTTACATTGCGTAAAAATTCATAACTTTGCAGTCGGATTTCGGCCAGAAGGGATCGGAATCCGTATTGCTGTAAGTGTTAGAACATTGATATAGATAAACGAAGAGATATGATTAATCGAGTCCTTATCCGCATGAAGGTCGTACAGATGCTGTATTCCTATCTGTTGACGCGCAATCAGTTTAAAATCCAGCCCGCACCTGCAAATCCCACTAAGGATCAATCATTTGCGTATTCAGTCTATATCGATTCGCTCCTGCTGATGCTGGAGCTGTCAGGATACCGTGTCACTCCCGACCAGGTAAAACTTTCAATCCCCGTCAATCCGCGCCTCAACCAGTCTGGCATCATCCGTGCACTTGCCGCGAATGATGACATACGCGCTGTCATCAACCGTGGAAATTCATCGGTGGGCAATTTCAGTGCCGGTTTGTCTGACATCTACAATGCCGTGATTTCGTCAGACCTCTATAAGAAATATCTCAGAGCGCGTAACCGCGGTATCAAAGAGGATGTGCAGTTTTGGACGGTGATGTTCAAGACGGTTATCGAAAAGAGTGCCGCCTTTCAGGAGGGTGCCCGCAAGAGCGACGAGTTTACGCTCAACGGTCTGGAGCTGGGCATAGAGAAGCTCATAGCTACGCTTGAAGAGTTTGACGGCGAACACTCGGGCTTTGCTGAGGCCCGCAACGCCCTTGACCGCTCGCTTGACAAGGCTTACCAGCTCTACCATGCGCTTCTGACACTTCCTGTGGAGATAGTGCGCTGCTATGACCTGCAGCTTGACAATGCGCGTAACAAATATCTGCCCACAAGTCAGGACCTCAATCCCGACACCCGGCTGCTTGACAGTCCGCTGGTGAAGCTCCTCGCCGACAATGTATCAATCCGCGAATATGCCGATGAGCATCCGGGAGAATGGACCGATGACTCTGACCTGCTGTCACACCTGCTCAAGCGTATCCTTGAATCGGAGGAGTATAAGAATTACATGGCTCTCCCGTCGGTCAGCCTGAGCGAGGATGCCGATTTCTGGCGTCAGGTGATGAAATCCATTATCCTGCCTGACGACGATCTTGCCGAAGTGCTGGAGTCGAAATCGGTCTACTGGAACGATGACCTTGACATTATGGGTACATTTGCGCTCAAGACACTTCGCAAATTTGCCACTTCGCCCGGCAAGGACCCTGTGCTGCCGCAGTATAAGGACGATGAGGATGCCCGTTTCGGCGCAGACCTGTTTGTCAATGTCGTTGACAAATATGACGAATACCGTAATCTGGTGGACCACTATGTCGACAATCAGGCCTGGGATTCGGAGCGTCTGGCGTTTATGGATGTCATCATCATGGCTACTGCCATAGCCGAGATGCTTAACTATCCTCAGATTCCTATCCCTGTGACTCTCAACGAGTACATAGAGATTGCCAACAGCTACAGCACACCCCGTAGCGGCAAATTTATCAACGGTGTGCTTTATTCCATCATCAACCATCTCAAGGAGGAAGGGAAACTGATGCGTGATAATTGAAAAATTTAACAATTATTATTTCAGCCTCTCACAATAGTTTCATTACCTTTGTGAACGATAGAATAACAACAGAAACTCATCTATTTTACTTTCTTTTATTGTAATTATGCTTTTCAATCTTATAACCCTTGATGCTGCCTCAAGTTCAGGTATGATGAACATGCTCATGATTGTGGGCTTGATTGTGGTGTTTTATTTCTTCATGATTCGTCCGCAGCAGAAGAAACAGAAGGAGATACGCAAATTCCGCGAAGGCATCCAGAAGGGTGACCAGGTCATCTCGGCTGGCGGCATCTACGGCAAAGTGAAAGACATCAAGGATACATACATCATCCTTGAGGTCGACAAGGGTCTTACACTGCGTGTTGACAAGGGCTCTGTATATCCCTCGGCTCTCGATATCGAGGCTACAGGCAGCAACCCCGAAGAAAAAAAGTAAACCGCATCCGTTCCTCCTCAGGGAATGCGGCATCTTACACGTAGTGGCATGCCATGGCTTCAGGCAATCCCATATACGACAAGATAAAACAGGCTCGCGCCTCGTTGACTACAGCGGCACGTTCTTCCAAAGGGAAGGACGTGCTTATGTATCTATTGTTCGTGGTGATTGCTTTCGTGTTCTGGGTGCTCCTGTCGCTTGATTCTGAAGTGACCAAGGATTACGAGGTGCCTATAGAGATTGCCGAGGTGCCTGACAGTGTGCATCTCCTGGGCAATGTCCCCTCGACTATCAATGTGTCGGTCAGAGGCAAAGGGGCGCAGCTGATTCGCTACGAGTGGGGTACAATGCCTAAGCTGTCGTTTAAATTCAAGGAATACGCTACACGCAAGGAGCGTATGTCTATATCACGCATACGTCTTGATGCTCGGCTGAGAGACTATTTCGGCAATGGTGTGGTCATCAATACTATCAAACCTGATACTCTGGGCGTGGCTTATACCACTAATCCGGGTGTCAGAATGCCGTTGCATGTAGTGGCCGACATCAACCCTGATTTGCAGTACACGCTTAGCGGACCTGTGACGGCGAGCACGGATTCGGTGACCGTATATTCCATGACCGCTATTCCTGAGGATATGAAATATGTCGTGACCGAGCCTGTAAGTATTTCCGGCATTAAGGACACGGCTCAAATCAGTGTGGGTGTCCGCCCGGTGCCTAATGCCAAGATTGTACCTTCGACGGTCGAGGTGACTATCCCTGTAGAACCGCTGATATCCAAGCGTCGCCAGACCACGGTGGATGTGGTAGGTCTGCCTCCGCATACGTCTCTGATAACGTTCCCGTCAAAAGTCACGTTCACCTATCTTGTGCCCATGAGTGCCTATAATAAGGATTATCCGCTGAGAGCATATGTGGACTATGATGATGTCAATACTGTCACCAAGAAGATACCGGTGCGTATCGGTGCTGTGCCTCCGTTTTTCTCCGGAGTGACTGTGACACCTGACAGTGTGGAATACATTATAGAAAAGGCCGATTAGGTGTCGGGGTTTCATATGGGACATATTGTAGCAATAACCGGGGGCATAGGGTCAGGCAAGAGTGTGGTTTCTCGCATAGTCGCAGTGATGGGGATGATGGTATATGACTGCGACAGCCGTGCAAAACGCCTGATGGATACCTCCGATGAGATAAAAAGACGTATTGCATCCGAAATTTCGGAGGACTGTATCACTGATGATAACCGCATAGACAGGTCGCGGCTGTCAAAATGCGTGTTCAATGATGCTGCGGCTCTCACGACCCTTAACATGATAGTCCACGGGGCTGTAAGGGAAGATTTCAGACTGTGGTGCTGCAGGCATGCGGCTGAGCATGTGTTGTTTGTGGAGACTGCAATCCTGTATCAGAGCGGCATGGATTCCATGGTTGACGAGGTGTGGGAGGTCTCGGCCTCCGAGCAGGTGCGCATAGCGCGTGTCATGGAGCGGAATAATCTCTCGGCGTCAGAAGTCAAGGCGCGTATCATGTCACAGGACGCCTATGTCCCCGGCCGCAAGCATCCGCGCGTCGTGCATATTGATAACAACGGAGATGTCGCCTTGCTGCCGCAGATTCTAAATGCTGTTGCAGACTGTTGAAGCGGTAGGAAATGGGACAGTGAGCCGATGGCTATAGCCGGCTCATCCAGAAATCAAGGAAACGCTGCGCCACGATGTTGCAATCGTTATGTTTCTCTACAAACAGACGTGACTGGCGTCCTCGTTCGGCGATGACCTCGGGGTGGGTTATGGTTTCTTCAATGGTGGCAATCAATCCCGGCATGTCAGTCGGCGCATTGATTATCGGCCGCAAAGAGGATTCGTTGATATAGTCGTAGTATTCGGGCTCGGCACCGCTGATTACATTGAGTCCGTAGGCCATGGCCATCAGAGCCGTAGTGGCAGGTGTGTAACTGTAGATTTGGTCCATGACCACGTGTGAGCTGCGCATAAGGCTGATAAATTCCTTATAGGGCTTATTCTCTACGATGGTCAATTGTGCACGGTCAGGATGACGGGCTATGGCTTCGCGGGCAGCTTCCTCAAGCATGTCAGTGCCTTTCATAGGCATGCGGTAACGGTCCCGGCCAAGAAAAAGTTTGACTTTGTCTATGGTGGGGGATAGCTTCACCGGCTCAAATGCCGTCAGGTCGATGGGGATACCGCCGTAGGCCGATCGCTCGGGTCCTAAGGCTCTGCGCATGCCAAGTTCGTATTCATAAAGCACCGAAACAGCCCCGTCTATCCTGTCAAGTACATACCGCTGGTAGTCGACGAGCCGCGGCTCATGCCATTTTTCCCATAGGCCGGGGTTTAATTTGTTCCATGGTGAAGTCTCGCGTCCTATATGCCATTCTGAGTATTTCAATGGCGTGTCGGACGCAGATACCATGTCAAGGTATGCTATGTCGGTGCTCATGGCGGTCAGGAATACTGAACCGTTCTCACGTTTCAGCCTGTCGAATATATGTCGCAGACGTTGTGGCCTGAGCTGTACGAAATTTATGTCGTTGAGAGCTACCACATCATATCCGCGCAGATATTTGTGCATCGGATAGAGCATTTTCCAGAAAAGCTGCATTCCGCCTATTTTACCGGGACTTCTCGTCAGGTCAAGGTCGCGGTCACATTGCATCCATGCCGAACCGTCGGAGATAAGAGTGACCTCATGTCCGTGGTTGCGTAGGCCGGTTGCCAGGGTGCGGTGGCAATTGCTGTAGTCTCCGAGCAGAAGAATCTTCATTTTTTCATGCCTCTTTTCAGCAAAAGTAGGGAAATATGGATGTTTATGCAAGTCCGCAGAAAAAATCTGAAGTTTTATCCTGAAAAATTTGCATCGTAACCAAAAATCCACTACCTTTGCACACGCAAACCACAAGCAAGGAGAGATGGCAGAGTGGTCGATTGCGGCGGTCTTGAAAACCGTTGAGGGTCACACCTCCGGGGGTTCGAATCCCTCTCTCTCCGCTGAACTAACCGGACAAAACCGGACGGTAAGCAGACAAGTCCCACAAATTCAATGATTTGTGGGACTTTTTTTTTATCCCCTTGTGTCTGCCTTAAAGTACACCTTTTCGCCCCTAAAAGACAAAGTTCGTAACCTAACTCGTACCCCCGACAAACAAAAACGGAAAGGGGGTACAGAATGTCCGAAATTGGCGAAGTCCTGTCGCTATTTGGCGTGCCTGCATAGAACTCATTTTATATTATGTTTCATAGTAAAATTACTTTTTCTAAAGAGCTACGCAAACCTATGGAATATTGCGTCGCGGCAGGGTTTTGCATATTCTGGATTCCATTTCACTTTACATAGAATGGATGGGGCTTTGGTGGGAGCTATGCGGATTCTATGGGGTCGGTGGCGGGACGGGGGGATTGTGACTTGATGAAGGCGCGGACTTTGTTGTAGCAATAGATGCAGGCGATGGGCAAGGCTACGCCGGCTATGCTGTAGAGAATCCAGAAGCAGTCGGCAGGGGCGTAGTCGTGGATGACCATGTGGCATCCTATCTGCGCAGGGTCAAGGGAGAACCACCAGATTTTTATCAGGCTGACGGCTTTGAATGCTATTATGTGGAATACGTAGATGTAGAGGGTCATGACGCCGCAGTAGGTCAGGAACCGCCGGGCTATGCTTCCACTGTCGGTCAGCCAGAGGGCTATGCGGTCAAGTACGAGGAAACCGGCCAGTCCGGTCAGTGGAAGTGTCAGCACGTCATTCATCTGAGGGGTGAGATTCATCCCTTTCCAGTGGTAAAACGCGCCTACGCACAGGAATCCTACGAGGAGGAAGAACTGCCATATCCTGAGCGTGTATCTTGACAGCAGAGTGCGTATGACCGGGCCCATGCTGAAGAAAAACAGACCCCACGTCTCGCGTATGCCTCCCTGGACGATGGTGGGTATCCGCAGTCCGAAATCTATTTTTATCATTGCAAAAACCAACGAGGCCGCTCCGATTATGGCTGAAATCCATATCAGGGAGATGCGCGGATAGAAATGCCGCAGCAGCTTTGTCAGAATCAGATACACTACCGATACCACAAGCAACGCCCTGAAAAACCAGAATGCGCCGGCGAGAAATTCGTCATAGCCTCCCATGGAAAACAGGATGAGGAAAAACCGCTGTACAAACTGCGACAGGTTATATGGATGTGTGACTCCGCCCTGCACGTTGCCGTATTCCTCGTTGAGGATACCGATCGAAAACATCAGGTTATGGATGACGAGGAAGAACAATGCCCACTTGACAAACGGCAGATAGAGCCCTTTGGCGCGTCGCTTGACATAGCCATAGGGGTCCTGGAGGTTGGCCTCCTTGAAGAAGTAGCCGGCAGCGATGAAGAATACCGGCATGTGGAAGAGGTATATGAAATTGGTGATGATGCTGTAGGCTTCGGCGTGGCCGATGACCATGAGGATGATGGCGAGGCCTTTGACGATAGCTATGCGGTCGTTGCGGTGGTTCATAATGGCAAAGTTAGCAATTATCGCTGCAAGTGGCGGCGTTGACGGGAGCAAAAAATAGTCGGAGGGCAGCCGCAATCGGCTGCCCTCCGACGGGTATGGTGTGATGTCAGTTATTATTCCTCGTTGTTGAGGATTTCGAGCATCTTGATGGCACTTGCAGGGATGCGTGTGCCGGGACCGAAGATGGCTGCGACACCGGCTTTGTAGAGGAAGTCGTAGTCCTGGGCAGGGATTACACCGCCGGCAGTCACGAGGATGTCCTCACGGCCGAGCTTCTTAAGCTCTTCGATAACCTGGGGGATGAGGGTCTTGTGACCTGCGGCGAGTGATGACACGCCGAGGATGTGGACGTCGTTTTCCACAGCCTGACGGGCAGCCTCGGCCGGAGTCTGGAACAGGGGACCCATGTCCACGTCAAATCCGCAGTCGGCATAACCGGTGGCCACAACCTTGGCACCGCGGTCATGTCCGTCCTGGCCCATCTTGGCTATCATAATACGGGGTTGACGACCTTCGCGCTTGGCGAAATCTTCACACATCTGCTGAGCCTTCACGAAGTCGGGGTCAGACTTGGTTTCTGCTGAGTACACGCCTGAAATTGTTCTGATTACTGCTTTATAACGGCCTACGACCTCTTCGCAGGCATCTGAAATCTCTCCGAGGGTGGCACGGAGTCCGGCGGCCTTGACAGCGAGGTCAAGGAGATTGCCCTTCTTGGTGCGGACACACTCGGTGATGTCGGCCAAAGCTTTCTTGACGGCCTCCTCATCGCGATGTGCCTTGACATCGTTGAGACGCTCTATCTGCTCTGTGCGCACCTGAGTGTTGTCGATTTCGAGTATGTCGATGGGGTCTTCGTGGTCAAGACGATACTTGTTGATGCCGACGATGGTCTGCTTGCCGGAGTCAATGCGGGCCTGTGTACGTGCGGCTGCCTCCTCGATGCGGAGTTTGGGCAGACCGGTCTCGATAGCCTTGGCCATGCCGCCGAGTTTCTCGATTTCCTGGATATGCTCCCATGCGCGGTGTGCGATTTCGTTGGTGAGGGCCTCCACGTAGTATGAACCGGCCCAAGGGTCAACCTGCTTGGTGACCATGGTCTCCTCCTGGATGTAGATCTGGGTGTTACGTGCGATACGTGCCGAGAAGTCGGTGGGGAGGGCGATAGCCTCGTCAAGCGCGTTGGTGTGGAGCGACTGTGTGTGTCCGAGAGCGGCACCCATAGCCTCGATACATGTACGGCCTACGTTGTTGAAGGGATCCTGTTCGGTCAGAGACCAGCCTGATGTCTGCGAGTGTGTGCGCAGAGCGAGCGACTTGGGATTCTTGGGGTTGAACTGCTTGACAATCTTGGCCCAGAGCATACGGGCTGCACGCATCTTGGCCACTTCCATGAAGAAGTTCATGCCGATAGCCCAGAAGAACGACAGACGGGGAGCGAAAGCATCGATGTCCATGCCGGCATTGACACCTGCGCGCAGGTATTCAAGACCGTCGGCCAGAGTATAGGCCAGCTCGATGTCACATGTCGCACCGGCTTCCTGCATGTGGTAGCCCGAGATGGAGATGGAGTTGAACTTGGGCATATTCTGAGAAGTGTACTCGAATATGTCGGCGATGATGCGCATCGAAAACTCCGGGGGATATATATAGGTGTTGCGCACCATGAATTCCTTGAGGATGTCGTTCTGGATAGTTCCGGCCATCTCGTCGAGTTTGGCACCCTGCTCGAGACCAGCGTTGATGTAGAAAGCAAGCACTGGGAGCACTGCGCCGTTCATGGTCATTGACACGGACATCTTGTTGAGGGGTATGCCGTCAAAGAGCACCTTCATGTCCTCAAGCGAGCAGATGGATACACCTGCCTTGCCGACGTCGCCTACCACACGGGGATGGTCTGCATCGTAGCCGCGGTGTGTGGCGAGGTCAAATGCCACTGAGAGGCCTTTCTGTCCCGAGGCGAGGTTGCGGCGGTAGAATGCGTTACTCTCGGCGGCTGTGGAGAATCCGGCATACTGGCGGATGGTCCAGGGACGCAGCGGATACATCGCGCTGTACGGTCCGCGGAGGAAAGGCGGTATGCCTGACACATAGTTGAGGTGTTCGAGACCTTCAAGGTCTTTCTTGGTATATACAGGCTTGACGGGGATGAGTTCCGGAGTAAGCCAGTCTTCACCTGCGCTTGCTGCCACACCTGCATGCTGGGCTGCGAAAGCGTCTTGTGTGATATTTATATTTTTAAAATCGGGTTTCATCTATATTATAGAATTGAGTGGAAAGAGGCTTATTACTTAAGAAGACGGGAATTGAAGTCACGGAGAGTGTCAAGCACGTTGCAGCGCACATGGATGAAATCCTTGATGCCCTCGGCCTGGAGCTGCTCCATGCAGGCAGGTGCACCTGCCACTACAAACTCTGCACGGCCATTGAGATACTTGAACGCCTTGGGAGCGAGTTCGGCATACTCGTCGTCGCTTGAGCAGAGCACCACTACATCGGCGCCTTTCTCCATGGCGGCGTCAACGCCGGCTTCTACGGTGTCGAAACCGAGATTGTCGATAATCTCATATCCGGCGCAGCCGAAGAAGTTGGTGGAGAACTGGGCGCGGGCCAGACGCATGGCCAGATTGCCGATGGTGAGCATGAACACCTTCGGGCGGTGTGAAGCCGCTTCAGTAGAGAGGCGCAGCTGCTCGAAGTCGCTGGCGGCACGGCTCTTGTTGAGACCTTCGCCTGACTCGGCTGCCTCGTCGTGGTGACATCCGCATGAGCATCCGCTGTTTTCTATCTTCTGTGCTGCGGTCTCGTTGATGTTGGGGAACTGGTTGGTACCCAGCAGAATCTCCTTGCGACGGGCCACATCGGTGTGACGCTTGGCATTGGATTCGTTGACGGCCTTCTGGATTGCGCCTTCGTTGACCATCTTGAGGAAACCGCCTTGCTCGTCGACCGAAAGGAAGAGCTTCCATGCCTCCTCCGCGATGGCTACTGTCAGGTGCTCCACGTAATATGAACCGCCGGCAGGGTCGACCACCTTGTCGAGGTGGCTTTCCTCCTTGAGCAGGAACTGCTGATTGCGAGCGATGCGCTCCGAGAAGTCATCGGGGGTCTTGTAGGGAGTGTCAAACGGGGTAGAGGTGATGGAGTCCACACCTGCGAGAGCTGCCGACATGGCTTCGGTCTGGCTGCGGAGCAGGTTGACGTGTGCGTCATATATGGTCTGGTTGAATCGGGATGTCGTAGCGTGGACATGCATCTTGGCAGCTTCCTTGTCAGCACCATACTGAGCCACGATCTGAGCCCAGAGCATACGGGCGGCGCGGAATTTAGCAAGCTCCATGAAGTAGTTGGAGCTGACGCCCATGTTGAACTTGATGCGGCTGGCCACTTCGTCGGCGCTGTATCCGGCATCAGTCATCATGGTCATCCACATGGCACCCCAAGAGAGGGCATAGCCGAGCTCCTGATAGATGTAGGCACCGGCGTTGCTGAGCATGTCGGAGTTGACAGCGAGCACCTTGAGCGCAGGTACATCCTTGACAGCATCCATAAGGGTTGAGGCTTCCTTGACGATGTCGCCGGGGAATTCTGTGCCATGGTTGAGCGGACGGCGCAGAGGGTTGAAGTTGATGGAGCCGCGGAATGTATCGGCAGCATTTTCTTTCTTTATGATGGAAACCAACTCCGTCGCTACGGCTACGGCCTTGCGCGGACAGCATGTAAGGTTGATTTCGACGGTCTTGAGGTCGATGCCCTTGAGCAGAACGGCTACATCTGACGGTTCTTTGACCGAGAAACCGAGGGAGGTCACGCCCTTGCCGAGGACTTCGGTGGCCTTGGCATTCGCAGCGGCTGCATCGTCGGCGATGATTTCCTGACGTGTGAGCCAGTCATTGGTGTTGCGGATACCGCGGATGTAGGGAAATTCACCGGGGAGTACATCGGTGGTCTTGAGATTTTCAATGTCCTCTGCACGGTACATGGGCTGGAGGTTGAAGCCTTCATTTGTACGCCATACCAGTTTCTTGTCAAATGGCGCACCTTTGAGGTCTGTCTCGACTTTAGCTTTCCATTCGGCGGTAGAAATAGGAGGAAATTGTTCAAATAATTTTTCTTTGCTTTCTGCCATGGTGTGTGTTAATTGATAAAATGCGTTGTGAACCTTGTAATAGCTTATAAGGCGGTTTTTTACGAAGCAAATGTACGAAATTTTGCCGTATGATGAAATAATTTAGCTAAAATTACGAAGCAAGCCTATTCTTGGAGAAGAAGTTTCCAAGCCGGGATGACCTCGATTTTCAGGCCGTCATAATCCAGCTCTGCCTCATCCTCGTAGGTTACGATAACCCGGCGTCTGCAAGAGAGTTTTTTCCCTATTTGAGATAACCCTTTTATTTCACGGTCCGATGTTACAGTTGCATCTTTAATGGTGTAACAAACCTGAATGGCAGTCTCGGTCTCAGGAATATAAAAATCTACCTCAATGCCATGATTGTAGTGATAGATGGCGTCTTTTGAACCATATTTGCGCACAAGATGCAGAGCCACAAGGTTTTCCAGAAGCGATGTGCGAATATCAACTGCAAGCAATGAAATTATGCCATTGTCAATAAAATAATATTTCGGGTTGGTTATTCTCTCTGTTATATTGTCGGCGATGTTGGGTACAACAATCAACAGATATGCGTCTATGGCATAACTGAGGTAATTGATTACCGTACTTTTGCCTATTTTGGTTCCTGTGGACGCTACAATATTAGTAGCCCGGGTAAAAGAAAGCGGTTGCTTCACGCTCTCGGCAAGTTTACGAAAAAGCACTCGGAGCGCGAAAATGTTTTCAACTTTGTGACGAGCCGCGATGTCACCCAGGAATATCTTCTGATAAAGGCTCGTAAGATAGTCCCGTTTTACCGGAAGTGTGGCACATTCTGGGAAACCTCCGAATTGAAAGTATTCCTCAAAATGTCGCATAAGCGCACCTCGGTCGGACGTTGTCGCAGTAAGCAGTCTGTTATTGCTGTCCATACCGTTTATAGCGAGATATTCACTGAGCGAGAGAGGGAAAACCTCGCGTGTCAGATAACGTCCCCCGAGTGTTGCCGCCACATCCACTGAAAGCATCTTTGCATTGCTTCCGGTGATGACAACTTTATATTTATTGTCGGCCACACGGCGAGCGAACTTCTCCCATCCCTCGACATTTTGTACTTCGTCAAGAAAAAGCATCGGACGTTTATCGCTAAGGCGTGCATGCACTTCAAGAATCGTATTGAGATCCGAAAGTTCCATCCCGGCAATACGTTCGTCCTCGAAATTCAGATAAACGATTTCATCCCATGAATGGCCGGCAGATATAAGTTTCTGGATATGACCGTATATAATATAAGATTTACCGGCGCGGCGAACTCCTACCAAGACCTGACGGTCGAAGTTGTCAAGAGTAATATTTCGTGGTATGACACTGTGACGCATTACCTCTTGGCGGTTCTCCAGCATCACTTCCATAAGAATCTGCTTGTCTATCATGTTCTGTCCTGTTTATAAGACAAAATAAGTGATTTTTTGTCTTAAATGCAAGACAATCTATAGAAATTAAGCAATTTTTCAAAGATGGGACGCGGTATATACCATGACTTATAGCTTTGGAAGTCGCTCCGCTTTGGAGGATGGTTGACGGGACTATGCGTATGTCAGAAGGGGTAGCCGATGGCGAGGTGGAAGGCGAGGGACTTGCCGAATGAGGGCATGTTGAAGTAGCCGCGCTTGCCGGTGTCATAGGGGGCGTGGAGGGCGTAGCCGAGGTCGCCGCGGATTACCATCATGCCGAGGTCAAAGCGGAGGCCTATGCCTGTGCCGAGGGCTATGTCGTTGAGGAAGGTGGATGCTTTCAACGTGCCGCCGGGACGGTCGGGGTCGTCTTTGAGCAGCCAGATATTGCCGGCATCGATAAACAGCGCTCCGTGGAGCGGGCCTATGATGGGGAAGCGCAACTCGGTGTTGAGTTCGAGCTTGAAGGTACCTGTCTGGTCGAAGTAGCCGTTGGTCTCGGCTTCGGGCGGACGGTAGCTGCCCGGGCCGAGGCTGCGGACTGTAAAGGCGCGGATGGAGTTGGCTCCGCCTATGTAGAACTGCTCGCTGTAGGGGACAACGGCGGAGTTGCCGTAGGCGTGTTCGGCTCCGATGCCCACGCGCGATACGAGCCATATGTCGCGGAGACCGAGACGGTGGCCGTAGACGAGCTGGGTGGACCCTTTGACAAACTGGCTGAAGGGGGTGTTGAGGAGTTTCATGTCGCCGGTCTTGCTGCCGAAGGCTTTCCACAGTCCCCACATGATGTTGCCGGCCTCCTGTATGGTGAAGGTGAAGTCTACGGTGCGCCGGTTGTTGAAATTGCGGCTGTAGTTATATGTATATGAAATCTGCGGTATGAACTGGCTCTGGAAACTCAAGGCTATCGCCGGGTTCTGGGCCATAATGGAGTCAAACTCATGGGTGGAGTGGAGGAGATTGGTATAGGTCAGCTTGAAGAGGTTGAGAGTGTGGCTGACGTGGCGTGACGACTGCCAGTCATAGCTGAATGCACCGTCAATCTGTCCGAGCATGAAGTAGTGGGGGCGGTTGAGGAAGCTGCCCGAAAGGGTGATGCGGGTCCAGTTCATGGAGTGGCGGCGACGCGGTATGAAACGTGGGGCTATGAGTCGGGGGAAAGCGAGCGAAGAGGTGAGGCCTACTTCGTAGGAATTGAACACAGAGCGGTTTTTGCTCTTGCCGGTCTCCCACTCGTAGGTGCCTCGGAGCTGTATGTTGAGCTGCTCACCGCCTCCCCAGAGATTTCGGTTTGTCACGCCGATGCTTGCGCCCGGACCGAGGTAACTGTTGGATTTGGATGTGACGTTGACCTCGAAGTTGGCTTGCCACGGAGTGTCAAACGTACAGTCAATATACACGTCGAGAGTCGGCACTGCGGCGGTGGTGTCCCTGACGGCCTGGATGTCGATGGCGTTGAAGATGCCGAGGCGCGAGAGGTAGGTCTGCGTGCGGTTCATGTCGCGGACGCTGAACACCTTGCCGTTGCGGAAAGTGACGTTTTCGGGTATGATTTCCTTGCGCAGTTTGGAGGGCTGCATCTGTATGAGCATGCCTCTCTTAGTGAAAGTGGTGTCGGGTGTGCCTCCTCCGAGATTGCGGTTGACCACGGTCTGTATCTTGCCGGTCACATAGCGTTGCAGCGCATAATCCGGGATATTGGAATCCAGTATCATCTTCATGGCTATGGCTCCACGGGTCATGGTGCTGTCGGCGAGGTATTTGATGTATTCGGGCTTGAAGAAGTAGTAGCCACGGTTACGGAGCGAGTTGGTGATGCGCACACGCTCGCTGGCCAGCGAGTCGGTGCAGTAACGCTGTCCGGCCTTGAGATATGTGCTGCGGAGAGCTATGGAGTCAATCATATGATTGAGGTGGCATGTGTCAGGCAGCAGTATCACGGAGTCCATGGCGTAGGACGGTCCGGTGGAGATGTTATAGCGGATTGATGCCTTCTTCTTGTTTTTGCCTTGCACAAGCTCGTATGACGATGTGCCTTGGAAATATCCGTTGTTGTCGAGTATCTCGTCGATCATCTTGGTGCGTACCTCGGGCCGCACATCGCTGATAAGCACGGGCTCCTGCACAAGTTTCTCGTAAATCCATTTGCCGAGGCCTCCCTTGGGCTCGTCCCAATGGTTGTAGACCCACAATCCGATAGGGAACGGATAGCGGTAGTAGGGGGATATGAGGCAGTTGTTTGGGGGCACGTTGATGGCGGCTTTGACCTGACTGTTGAGTCCCGGAGCCTCTTTGGTGCCTTCGGGCGTCTGGATTTTCAGCGGCTTGGCTCCTGTGTACAGTATGTCGCCCTCCTGCAGGCGGCTTGTAGTGGAGCATCCGGTCGTGAAGGCCATGACGGCGGAGAGTAACGCCAGTATGATGTATATGGAAGAATATCGTTTCATATCAGTTCTTAATCTTGCTGATTGCTTTCGGTGGCAGGGAGCGGCAGATTCTGCTCCTTGGGTTTGCGGAACTTGAACATGTCACGCAGCGAATTGAGATTGCGCTTATAAACGAAACCTACGCCGGTGGAGATAATCTCGCCCTCGATGATTTCATAGCCGGTGTGGCGGAAGAGCTTGATATACATCGAGCCGGAACGGTTGAGGAGGTATTCAAACGATATGTTGTTGACAAGATTCTCTGCAAAGTTTTCATCGGCCTGGGGGTCGGTGGTGTAGCTGCCGCCTACGACGATGCGGATGCGGTTGTTGAGCAGATTCTTAGAAATCTGGTAACTGTAGTTGGTGGCTGTGGATTTGTTGCCCTGTATGGTTGAGTCATACTGGTCGATGCCGAAACTTATGTCGACAAACTTCACATTAGAGGCGAGGGTGTTGAGCTGCGAGGCGAGGAACGAGTAGAGCGGATTGCCGCTGAGGCCGGCATTGGCCTTGGTGCCGGGTCCGGTGTAGACACCGTAGAGGAGCAGATTCATCGCCTGGTTGGCACGCTGTTCGGGTGACATGGCCGAAAGCTCGTTCTGGATGGTGATGTCATCGTCACACGAGAGGTCAAACACGACCTTCATGTTGTCAAGCGAGCCTGTGACGGATATTGTCACATCAAAATATACGAGACGCGAGTTGCCTCCCTCGGGCGTGACGTTGGCTTTCATGCGGTCAGTAGCCGATATGTTGAGCCCGGGATTCATCATGTCGCCGGTGAAGTTGACATAACTGCCTTCCTTGAATTTGAAGTCTTTTTCTGACATCAGGGGTGGAGTGTACTTGACTTCGCCGTCGTTGATGGTGTATCGGCCCACGAGGCGTCCCGAGTTCTGAGGCGACATGGTATAGGTCAGTTCGCCCTGACCGCTGATTGATGCATGGTTCTTGCCATCGGTAGAGATGTCGACATTGACGGTGGTGTTAGGCATGACACGGAGTGTGGCGGCCAGTGTCAGGCTGCTTGACGGTGTCTGCTTGGAGTCATCGGCCACCTGCAGGGTGTCGGCAAAGTTGACAAACGAGACCATGTCGCCTGTGCTCTGTGATGTCAGGGCTGACTGGGAGGATGTCATCACATAGGTCACATCCGAGCCTGACAGCAGAGCTACATCGGCATTGCAATAGAGGTCAGACATCGAGCCACGTACATCGGCCTTTATGCCCATGTAGCCTTTGCCGTAGATGTCGGCGCCTTTGGACCGGTTGCTGTTGACCATGAGCATGTCGTTGCCTTCGAGATGCAGCTTCATGCGCACATCGGCCAGATTATTTATGTCGGCAGTGCCGTTGATGGTCAGCGGATTGTCGTTGAGGGTGTTGATAGCGAAATCGTTGAAGCGGACTATATTGCTGTCTACAGGGATTTTGACCTCGGAGAAGCGGTATGTCGAGCCTATCATGTCGATTTTGACCGATGCGCTGTCAAATTGGAGGTAACCGTCCATGACCGGCTTGGCAGGGGTGCCCGTCAGTTTCATAGTGCCGTTGAGATTTCCGTTGAGTTTCGCGGTGCCGGCCGGGAGGAAAGGATTGGCCACGCTGAGGGGGAACTGAATCATCGACATATCGAGCATGAAGGGGCTGGTGCGAGTGCTGTCATTTAGGGCACCGTTAAGCACTATGGTTTTCTTGTCGTTGACCCAGACTATGCCGTCGGCCCAGAGTGATTTGCTCTTGGGATTGTTGGCGACCTTGAGAGCGAGGCCGAACTTGCCCACTTTCTGGCGGTCATACATGAAGTCGTCAAGGCCGACGACGAGTGTACCCACGAGCTCATTGTTGACACGGTGTAGCTTCAGGTTGGCCGAGGCGGTGCCTGACATCGGTGGCGCGAAAGGCGAGATGCCTATCCAGTCCTCTATCTTGATTTCTTTGGCTGAGAGCACGAGTTCCTTTTCAGACGAGCCTTCTTCATGGTTGGGCACAGGACGGGTGAAAACATGCAGCGAGCTGGGCAGATTCTGCAACAGGAGGTCGGCCTCGATCTGCTTGGTATAGAAATTGTATGACAGGAAATTGTCAGTATTGAGGGTCCAGTTCTTATATGCGATTACCGGGGCTTTGGGGACGAGGCGGACTGTGAGCACCGAGTCGGCCATAGTTGACACGGCACCTATGCGGTAACCCTGCTTACCCTGGAGATTGTGCTGATTGGCAAACAGAGCCAGCTTGTCATCGGCGATGAAACCGTTGACCGTCACATCGGCCCATTCGGCCAGCGGACCCGGGCCGTTGTTCATCTTGGCGTTGTAGACAAGGTATTTGTTGTGCTGATTGACATGCAGGGCTACGGAGTCAATGACATTCGTGCCGATGGCGAGACGTCCTACCGCGCCATTGAGATGCAGCAGTGAGTCGTTGCGCATGGTCATGTTCATGTTGCCGAGTGCAATGCCGCTTTGTGCGAGTATTCTGCCGGCTATATTGTCGGAACCCATCGAAAGGTCTATGTCTAATGGCGGTATTGCATGCTGCAGCTGGATTATGTCGGAGCGTTTCGCCTTGATTTGGCTGTCGATAACCTTGGTTATGCGGTCGATGTCCGGCATTATGCTGTCCCATCTTGCCTTGACGGCACTGCGCAGCACAAGATCTTCGGTCACGACATCGAGGGTTGTAACCTGCTTGTCGGCGGAAGCATGCAGAGTCAGTGATGGAGTGTAATAACGTGTGGTATCCATCAGCCAGTCAAAGTCTGAAATGTTGACGTCGGCAATGATGCTTTCTGACCGCGGATTGTAGTGTCCCTTGGCTGCGATTTCCGTGCGACCGCGACATGGGCCGTCCATAAGGCCGAGGGCATGGAGGTCAAGGTCACGTATATCTCCGTTGAGCGACCCTTTTATTATGCCCGAATCAATACGGGCATGAGCGTTTAGCTCCATATTGGCGTCAGGATTGTCAGAGCGCAGCGAGGCGTTCATATTACCGTCCTTGGCATCGGCTGTAAGCGTAGCATCGGTATAAGTTTTGCCGTTATACGTCACTTTGTCAATCATCACGTCGGCGGCGAGCGAAGTCTTCGGGGAGAGAGGGTTGTAGCCGGCTCCGTTGACATGTACGGTGGCGGTTATGTCTCTGACACCCAGTGAGGGCATGAATGCGTCCACGGGAAATGCCGTCAGGTCGATGTCGGCTTGATATGACTCCTTACGGGCTATCCAGTGTCCGTCGGCCAATAATCTGCCCGAGCCGGTGGTAAGATTGATGTTGCCCGAGATGTTGCCGGGATTATAGTCGGCTGTACCTTTGAGCTGGAGTGCCGGGATGGTTATGGTAGAGTCCATCTTTAGGGACGCAAGTGTGGCCTTCACAGCTTTGGGGTCAGTCACGGCTCCCTCGAAATTGATTTTTCCGCCCATGCGGTTGAAGTCCGTAATATTTTTCACCTCACCGTTGCCTGAGATATTGAGTACGCGAGGCACCTGTACTTTGATGTCTTTGACTTTAAGTCTGGCAGGGGTACCGTCGGCATCTACTCTTACGTTGATGTCGCGAGGCTGGGGTAGCGACTTGACTATCGGGGTGTAGGCAGGAAATGCCATAGCAGCGTCATTGGCCGACAGGATTCCTTTGAGGTTGAGGCCTAAAGGCAGGTCGGAATCTGTGGTGAGGTCGCCTATGCCCATACGTGCGTCAAGCTTGATGTCCGAACGTTGGGTGGACACGTGGAAATCCGAGGCCTCCATGATTTTGCCGTCCATAGCGAACGTGCCTGAGGCATGCAGCTCAATTCCGCATCGCTCCGTGGCATTAAGTTGCTTGAGCGGCACACGTATCGCAGTCCCCTTGTTGTAGAAATCATTAACGGCAATCTCGATGTCCTTGGCCTGGAGATAATTGAAATCGAGCCCCGGGAGAGGATGGGAGCCGGTGGTGGCATAGATGGCATTGTCGGCCTGAAGCCGCACAGAATCGGCGGTTATGGTCCACATTTCATCTTCGGCAAGCGGAATAGAATCAACCGGAGCGTTCGCGGTGGTATCAGACGGTAAGGAAGGAGATGTAAGATACTTGGCATTGACACCTCCTACAGAGAGCAGCGAGGCTTTGATGCGTCGGTTGGCTATGTCGACCAGCCCTGACTTCAATACGGCGTCACCGATGTGGGCCGACAGAGTGTCGATGGTCGGCGGCATACACATCCGATAGTCTATATTGGCCAGTCGTATCTGTGTGGCACGTATCGTCAGCGGTTTCATGGCCGCGGTGTCTTTAGGCGTGACAACGGTGGTGTCCTTCATTATGAGAGTGACACGGCCACCGTCAACAAGGGCATTTCCCACATCTATCGAGCCACGGCTGATATTCATGTTGCCGTTATCTATGTCTGCCTTGTCGATATTGGCTCTGAGCCACATCGTGCTGTCGGCGTTGCCGAGCTGATAGAATACAGACTTGGCCGAAAAGCCCTCCAGCGCAATATCGCCCCGGAGCAGTGGCAGCATCGCCACACGCAGCTCGGCGTTGTCAGCAGTGGCCATCGTGTCGCCGCTGCTTTCGATGACGAGCACATCGTCAACCGACAGGTTGAGCGGAAACTTGAGCCTGAGATAACCGATGTCAATGGTCATCCCTGTGGATTTGCCTATCTGGCGGCAAGCAAAGTCCACAGCCCAGTTCTGTACGGGGGGGATATACAACATTATGGCAATCAGCAGAGGCAATCCAATGATTATGCCGATTATCCAGGCTGATATTTTTATTATTTTGTGTGATGCGACTTTAGCCACCTTGCACTATGGGATGAATTTTAATATTTGTTGCCTATATACAGCTGATAACCAGCAGAGAGGGTGCCGGCTGGTTATTATAGTTATATTTTTAACCCCAAAATTATATGTTTTGTTTGAAATCCTGAAGATTCTAAATCGAAGTGCAAAACTTTGAAGTAGTAAACGCTCATTCTCCTC
>ERZ1027217.236-NODE-236-length-29142-cov-12.008904_pt1 | contig 29142 bp, 25 predicted proteins | sample MGYA00519268_ERZ1027217 | MGnify/ENA primary metagenome ERZ1027217 (study PRJEB26926, sample SAMN06164537) | human gut metagenome | biome: ENVO:00009003; feature: ENVO:2100002; material: ENVO:00002003 | host: Homo sapiens | place: USA | collected 2012 ...
TAATCAAAAGATACACCACTCAGGATTTAATTTTTGTTATTAAACACCCTCTAAAATACCTTGTCTTTACATACAAAACATCTGACTATATCCACGGCTAAAACTTCATACAGTTAGGGATTATTGCTAACTTTGTGAATATAGAATATGCACCAATCATGATCATAGCGATAATCATACTTGCGGTGGCTTTGGTTGCCGCTCTCGTCTGGGCGATGACTGTCAAGCAGACTTGCGTCAGGCTTGAGGAACGAAATAATCAGGCTAATGCCGAGGCCGAACGTATCCGCGCCGAAGGGGTGTCGGAGCTCCAGCGTGCAAGGGCCGAAGGCGAGGCCGAAATCTCCCGAATCAGGCAGCTCTGCGATGCCGAGGTAAACCGCACCAAAGCCGACATGCAGAGGGAGGTTTCGCGCATACAGGCCGATGCTGACAAGCGCGAAGCCGAATACCGCGAGCGGCTTGACCAACGCGACAAGGCCGAGGCCGAGATGGAGAAGCGTTTCAAGGCCATAGCATCCGAAGTACTCAACCTGCAGTCGGCCAACATGCGCGAACAGCAAGAGAGCCGCCTGGGACTGATACTCAAACCTCTGCAGGAAGAGCTCAACGGATTCAAAAAAAGCATCACAGACAACTACAACGAGGAGTCACGCCAACGTTTCTCCCTGACCGAACATATCAAACGCCTCATCGAGACAAACAACTCCATCGGCACGGAGGCCAAGGAACTGGCACGTGCCCTGCGCGGAAGCAGCAAAGTCCAGGGTGACTGGGGCGAAATGATACTCGAGTCAATACTTGACAAGAGCGGACTGCGCCGTGGCGAGGAATATGAGGTACAGGCTACGACCGATACCGAAGGCAACACCCTTACTAACGAAGAGGGTGCGCGGCTGCGCCCTGACGTGGTGCTCCACTACCCCAACCAGGGTGATGTCATCATCGACAGCAAGGTGTCGCTCAAAGACTACGCCGATTATGTCAACGCTGATGACGAGATGGCACGCATCGCCGCAATAGACAAGCATGTCAAATCAGTGAGGAAGCATATCCGCGAGCTACGCGACAAGCGTTATCAGGACTACGTGGGATCCAGAACAGACACACGCACGATGGACTTCGTGATGATGTTCGTGCCTAACGAAGGAGCCTATATGTCGGCCCTGCATGCCGACCCGGGGCTGTGGCAAGAGGGACTGGAATCACGTGTGCTCATCGTTTCCCCCACCCACCTTGTCTCCGTATTGAGCATGATACGCCAGATGTGGAACGAAAACCGCCAGAATCGCAACGCCATAGAGATAGCGGAAGCAGCCGGACGCATGTACGACAAATTCTGCGGATTTGTAACCGACATGGAGAAGCTGAAAAAAGGCATTGAAAACATCGACAAGACCTATACCGATGCCATGGGAAAACTGTGCCAGGGCCGCGGCAACCTCATCCGACGCGCCGAGGAGCTGAAAAACCTCGGAGCAAAAGCTACCAAGCAGCTCTCCAAGACAGCCGAAGACGACCAGTCAGACAAGCCTCTGCTGAACGAATGAGCCTATCGGTGCGTTATAACCGTAAACCTAACAACGCACTGATAATATGAAGAAAATAATAGTTATGGGAGCCACATCAGGCATAGGCCTGCAAGTGGCAGAACGTCTCGCTCAGAAAGGCCACATGGTCGGAGCCGCCGGACGCAAACATGAAGTCCTCAAAAAGCTCAAGAAAGCATATCCCGACAATATCGAGACCGAAGTGATAGACATCACCGAGAGCGACGCGCCCAAGAAACTCGGATCGCTGATCAAGAAACTCGGCGGAATGGACACATATTTCCATGTGGCAGGTGTAGGCTATGAAAACGCCGCTGTCAACGCCAAGGAAGATCTCCAGACCGTCAAAACCAATGTCGAAGGCTTCGTCAGGATGATTAACACAGCTTTCCACTTCTTTAAAGACCGTGGCCATGGCGGACACATAGCGGCAGTCACAAGCGTGGCCGGAGTAAGAGGCATCGGTCCCCTCGCAGCTTACTCTGCATCGAAGAGTTTCGGGCAAACATATCTTGAAGCACTTGACCAGCTCTCACACAACCAGCATCTCGGCATCAAATTCACCGACGTCCGTCCCGGCTGGATACGCACACCGCTTCTCAATCCGCTACAGGATTATCCCATGACCATGAGCCTTGACTATGCGTCTCCGCGTATCATTTCATCACTCCGCCGCCCATGGCGCACCACTTATGTCGACTGCCGCTGGGCAGTAGCCGCCATGTTGATGAAACTCGTACCTCCATGTCTGTGGCGACGCATCCGCATCCCGGTCTACTCGCTTGCCAGCCCGTCACAAGCCATAGCCAACGTCAAGGAGACTATAGCAGCCGAAAAAGTCACCAAGCCAGACAAACTGAAATAGGCAATGTAATGCTACAGCGTAGCCGCCACCGAGTCGGCTGCGCGCATGCCGTCGATGGCCGCGCTGACTATGCCTCCGGCATAGCCGGCGCCCTCCCCGGCAGGGTACAAACCGTTGACGGTGATATGACGTAGCGTCTCGGGGTCGCGAGGGATTCGTACAGGCGAAGATGTGCGCGTCTCGCAACCGATTACAGTGGCGGTCGGCGTCAGGAAACCACGCTGTTTCTTGCCAAACTCCTCAAAGCCTTTGCGCAGACGGCTGCTGATGAAGTCAGGCAGCAGCCTGTCGACACGTGCCGCATGTATGCCGGGAGCATAGGACGTAGCCGGAAGCGATTTTGAGGCCACACCTCTGACAAAATCAGTCATCAACTGCGCCGGGGCATTTTGTGACGGCGCATCCCCGTCCTTTTTCCCGTCAAGATAGAACCGTCGCTCTATCTCCTCCTGGAAGTCCATCATACGCAGGGCGTCCGCGGCACCATCCTTGGTCTCTACATCCTCCGGAAGAATTTCAACCACCATACCGGAGTTAGCCCATCGGCCTCCACGAGTCGACGATGACATGCCGTTGACCACAAGCAGACCGTCCTCGCTGGTAGCCGGGACAATCACACCGCCAGGGCACATGCAAAACGAATACACACCACGGCCATCAACCCTCGTGAGCATCGTATATTCTGCCGGAGGCAGATACTTGCCTCGGCCATTGGGATTGTGATAGCGTATCTTGTCGATAAGTTCCTGTGGATGTTCAAGCCGTACACCTACCGCCAATCCCTTCGGTTCGAGAGGCACACCATCGGCATGCAGGAAACGGTAGACATCCCTCGCCGAGTGACCTGTGGCGAGGATGACAGGACCGTGATATTCCTTACCTGATGCAGTAGCAACACCTTTGACATCGTCACCATCCATAAGCAGCCCGATGACACGCTCTGAGAAATGAAATTCTCCACCGGCCTCTATTATCTGCTGGCGGATGGATTTTATTATTACCGGCAATCTATCTGTGCCGATATGCGGATGGGCATCGACCATCACAGACTCATCTGCGCCATGGTCATATAATATGCGGAGTATCTCATCTACATTGCCACGTTTTTTGCTGCGAGTGAAGAGTTTGCCATCGGAAAACGCACCGGCACCACCTTCACCGAAGCAGTAGTTGCTGTCAGCGTCCACCGAGCCACTTCGTGCAATGGCAGCAAGATCTTTGCGACGGCTGTCAACATCCTTGCCACGCTCCACCACCACCGGGCATATGCCGAGTTTTACCAAACGCAGAGCTGCAAACAATCCGGCCGGGCCGGCACCGACCACTATGACAGTGGCGGCATCATCTCCGAGAGGAGTCAATTTTGTCGGCTTGCGCTCCAATGCCTCCGGCATCTCGTCAATATAGACATCTAAGGTCACATTGACCAGCACGGCACGCTGACGGGCATCGATACTGCGCCGCACTACACGAGCCGCCTTGATACGGTTAGCATCTATGACAAGCCGCGTACTGGCTATGGATATAAGAGTAAGCTCCGAAGCAGCCTCTACAGGCTTGAGCCGCAGGGAAATCTGTTGTATCATCGTAAAGGGATGTGTTCAAATCGCTTGCGTTCACGGCGTGTAGCCACAACGACAGTGACGATAGTGAGAATAAAAGCTAACAAATCGCTGGTAGCCATGGCTCCCCACACTCCGTCAAGACGGAATATCGGCGACAATATCCACAACGACGGCAACAGGAATATGAGCTGACGGGTCAGCGACAGAAATATGGAGAGCTTGGGCTTGCCTATGCTCTGGAAAAAGTTCTGGATTACAATCTGCACTCCTACGAGCGGAAAAAACACGAAGTAAATCCTGAAAGCATTACGTGCCATATCCACCATCTGACGGTCGGAGGTAAACATGGCACTGATAGCATCAGGAAATATCTCGGTAGCCGCACAGCCCACAGTCGTGATTATCGCGCCGATCCATATACCCAGCTTGAGCGTCTTCATCACACGCGGCCAGTTGGCAGCCCCGTAGTTATAACCGAGTATAGGCTGCATACCCTGAGTGACACCGAACACTATCATGACGAAAAACATAGTGGTGCGGTTGATGATACCGTAGGCACCTACACCTATGTTGCCGTCAGCTCCGGCATACTCAAGGATGGCTTTGTTGATAAATATGACCACGATAGATGCGCACATATTCATCAGAAACGGCGACAGGCCTATGGCATATATCTTCTTGACAATCTCAAAGTCAAACCATCCGATTCCTTTGGTGAAATGCACGAAACTCTTTTTTGACAGGAAGTGAGACAGCACCCATACCAACCCTGCCGCCTGCCCTATAAGGGTGGCTATCGCTGCTCCCTGCATGCCCCAGCGGAGTGCGAAAATCATAATCGGAGCCACTATGGCGTTGACCACCACAGATATCAGAGCCGACATCATGGCCTTGGACGGGTACCCTGTGGCTCTCATCACGAAGTTCAGCCCGATGAACACAAACGACAGAGGCGACCCGAGCAATATCACGAACATGAAATCATAGGCATCGGGGAGTATCTGCTCCGTGGCACCGAACAGCCTCAATATGTCATCAAGCCATATCAATGACAATCCTCCGACAACCAGGCTGTGAACCAGACAGCAGAGTGTGACGTTATTAAGTACCTTGGTAGCATTCACATAGTTTTTCTGACCGAGAAATATCGAGCTTATGGCCGCACCGCCGGCAGCTACAAGCATACAGAAGCCGATGATAAGATTCATCAGCGGAAATGCGATGGCAAGGGCCGAAATGGCGAGTGCACCCACACCATGCCCGATAAATATACTGTCGACGATGTTATACAGCGACGTGGCCACACTTGCCACAATCGCAGGTATGGAATACTGTACCAGCAGACGGCCGATGCTTCTCGTGCCGAGTTCGGTAGGCGATGTATTGGTGTTGTCGTTGATCATAATTTCTATGCAAAGTTACCAAGAATTTCCTTAACTGCGCTTTTGATTGTAACTTTGCATCTTCAAAATTAATCCCACATCCTTATGACAAAGATTAAAGGTGTACTTTTTGACCTTGACGGCGTACTCATTGACAGCGAGACCCAGTACACTGCTTTCTGGAGCGACATAGAAAAAGTCTATCCTACCGGAATCCCCGACTACCCCATGGCTATCAAAGGCACCACCCTTTCCAAGATACTCGAGAACTATCCCGACGACGGCACACGTCAGGACATCATAGACCGCATACACCGGTTTGAGGACATCATACGCTACCATGAGTATCCGGGTGTATCGTCATTTCTGAGCGACCTCAAATCCCACGGCATTGCCACTGCGATAGTAACCAGCAGCGACAGCGTCAAGATGGGCTATCTATTTGAACAGCTGCCCGGGCTGCGCCAATGGTTTGACACAATCGTCGACGGTTCGATGGTCACCCACTCCAAGCCCGACCCGGAACCATATGCCAAAGGGGCGGAGATCCTCGGCCTCAGACCTGAAGAGTGTGTAGTGTTTGAGGACTCGTTTCAAGGTATCGCATCAGGCATCTCCGCCGGCTGCCATGTCATAGGCGTCACCACGACATTCTCTCCCGACAAAATGAAAAGCCATGTCCCCGTAAGCATAGGCGGCTTTGAGGACATGACTTATGATAAGATGATCGGGTTGATAGACTCTAACAAGCCTTGAAACTCATGTCAAGACCCTTGACAGAGTGGGTCAGTGCTCCGACAGATATGTAGTCGACACCACACTCGCCGTATTCGCGCAGAGTATCAAGAGTGATGCCGCCCGATGATTCTATCTCGCAACGGCCATTGATCAGTTTCACAGCTTCACGTGTGCGTTCGGGAGTGAAATTGTCAAGCATGATGCGATCCACGTTCAGACCGAGAGCTTCCTCAATCTCCGGAGTGTTGCGCACCTCCACCTCTATCTTGAGGTCCTTGCCTTTCTCCTTGAGATAAGCGCGTGCGCGGTTTACGGCATTGGTGATGCTTCCGGCAAAGTCCACATGATTGTCCTTGATGAGTATCATGTCAAACAGACCAATGCGATGGTTCATGCCGCCGCCGATTTTGACAGCCTCCTTTTCGAGCATACGCATACCTGGGGTGGTCTTGCGTGTATCAAGCACTTTAGTTTTCAGGCCTGACAGTTTTTGCTGATACTTTGCGGTCATAGTGGCGATGCCGCTCATACGCTGCATGATGTTGAGCATCGTGCGTTCGGTCTGGAGCAGACTGCGCACCGGGCCTTCTACAACAAATGCCACATCGCCGGGCTTGACATGAGCTCCGTCATTGATATAGGTGGTCATCTTGAGCGAAGGGTCAAACTTTTCAAACACCATGCGGGCCACATCCACTCCGGCCAATATGCCCTCCTCCTTGACTATAAGCTGCTGCTTGCCCATGGCATCGGCAGGGATTGTAGAGAGAGTGGTGTGGTCGCCATCGCCCACATCCTCGGCAAAAGCCAGTGTGAGCAGGTCATCAATCAGTTGGTCACGTGTTTCCATAATTTTGTAATTTTGCTGCTACAAATTTAAGCATAATCCCTCTAATTATGAAAATCATACTGTTAGTCACCGGAGAGACCAAGACAGCATATCTGCGTCAGGGCATTGACCAATATTTTTCGCGCCTCAAATACTATCTCCCCTCGGAGCTGCAGGTGCTCCCTGACATCAAGGCTTCAAAGGCCATGACTGAGACGCGCCAGAAGGCTATGGAAGGCCAGCAAATGCTCCAGTCCATCCAGCCCGGCGACTATGTGGCGCTGCTTGACGAACGTGGCAAGGAAATGACATCACGTGAGTTCTCGGCATGGATTGACACACGCATGGTCTCAGGTCTCAAACGCCTCGTCCTCATCATCGGAGGTCCCTTCGGCTTCTCCCCCGAGGTCTATGCCAGGGCTGACGCCAAACTCTCATTGTCACGCATGACCTTCAGCCACGAGATGGTCCGTCTCTTCATAGCCGAACAGCTCTACCGCGCCATGACCATCCTCCGCAACGAGCCCTACCACCACGACTGACCAACCCCACCCACAAATGGTTTTTCTATAAATTAATTTGACTAACTTTGTGAAGCACTCCACCCACCTCACATTCATAGACCATTAAGCCATATGACCGACATTTCTAATACTCCTGATTATGACAACCTGCTCAACAGCATTGATTCATTATGGGCCAAAGCCAAAGAAAATGCCGTAACAGCTATCAACACCGAACTGCTGGACGCCAACTGGGCTACAGGCCGTTATATCGTGGAGTTTGAGCAAGATGGTCACATACGTGCTGAATATGGCAAAAAACTACTTCTAAACCTCTCCCGCGACCTGACATCTCGTCAAGGCAAAGGTTTCAGTCGGTCCAATCTGACGTACATGCGTAAACTTTATATCGCATTTCCAAAACGTGAGACACTGTCTCACAAATTGACATGGAGTCATTATTTTGAGTTATTGAAATGCGAGGACGAGATGGAAATGCAATTCTACTACAACGAAGCCATCAACCAACGATGGAAGGTTCGTGAACTCAAACGACAGATTAAAAGCTCGCTGTTTCATCGTCTGGCACTCAGCACAGACAAAAAAGGAGTAATGGCATTAGCACATCATGGACAACAAATCATGTCAGCCCAAGACATTCTCCACGATCCCTATGTACTGGAATTTACAGGATTCCCTCGTAAAAAGCAGTACAAAGAACATGAGCTTGAACAAGCGTTAAAAGACAATATGGAGCAATTCCTGTTGGAATTAGGTCGCGGATTCGCTTTCATCGGAAGACAATATGTAATTCCCATCGGCAGCAGGTTGTTTAAAGTTGACCTTGTGTTCTATCACTGCATACTTAAATGCTATGTTCTAATTGATTTGAAGCGCAATGAGATAGAACACAATGACATTGGGCAGATGAATCTATACCTCAATTATTTCAAGACAGAAATATGTCAACCTGATGACAATCCCCCGATAGGAATAGTTCTTGGCGCAAAGAAAGATGAACTACTCATGGAATATGCACTCCAAGGCATAACTAATCAACTATTTGTAGCAAGGTACCAACTTTATTTGCCCAAACGCGAAGAATTACAAGCTCGTCTTGACAGCCTACTCCGCGATTAAGGCCTCTTACTCCCCAATCCATTAAATAAAATGATGGCAAAAGGGAGGAGGATGTAGGGAAAAAGACACACATTTTGCACCTGCGCGGTGGGGTGTTATATTCGAAGTTTTTCGTAAATTTGCGCCATGTTTGACCTCAAAGGCCTTATCCATATGAAGTTGGTGGTAGCCATCGCTGCCATCGTGATATGTATTGCGCCAGTCTGCAAAGCAAAGACAGCTCCCAAGGACACCCCGTTCACCGTGGTCATCGATGCCGGCCACGGAGGCAAGGATGTGGGAGCCAAAGGCAAGAAGACCAACGAGAAGTCGGTCAACCTTGATGTCGCCCTCGCCCTCGGACGCATGATTGAAAAGGAATACGGCAAAAAAGAGGTAAAAGTGGTCTACACACGTGACGGCGATTATTTTGTGACCCTCCAAGGCCGCTGCGACAAGGCCAACAAGGCCAACGGCAATCTGTTCATCTCCATACACTGCAACAGCGTAGACGAGAAATCGCCCAGACGCAACACTGTATGCGGAGCCTCCGTCTATACCCTCGGACTTGGCCGCAGCAAAGAGAATCTCGAAGTGGCCAAGCGCGAAAACTCGGTCATGATGCTGGAGCCTGACTACACCACCACCTACAGCGGTTTCAACCCCAACTCGGCCGAAAGCTACATAGTGTTTGAGATGACGCAGAACCGCCACCTCAACCAGAGCATCAAATTTGCGGCCCTCACACAGAAACAGCTCGTGGCACAAGCTGGACGCGCCGACAAAGGTCTCCGGCAAGACATATTCTGGGTGCTTGTCCACACCGGCATGCCGGCAGTGCTCATAGAGCTTGACTTCATCTGCAACCCCACTGTGGAGCAGTTCATGATGTCAGACAAGGGCATCGACAAGATGTCATCAGCAATATTCACAGCATTCAACGACTACTACAAATCATCCAAAAAAGCAGCAAAAGCCTCGGCGAAATAACCAAGGAGCCCTACAGACCGTTATAAATCATATATAAGCACATAACTGACTACATCCGTCATAATCATAGATTTATGAAAAAACTGTTTTCCAAAGAGTTTATTATAGGTTTCTGCGTCATCCTGACAGCAGTGATTCTCTATGTCGGCATCGAATATCTCAAAGGTGTCAACCTGTTTAAATCCACCAACTATTACTATGCCACCTTCAGCAATGTAGAAGGTCTGGCTGAATCAGCACCGGTACATCTCAACGGTTTCAAGGTGGGTCTGGTACGTGAAATCAGCTATGAATATGACAACCCCGGACATGTCAAAGTGGAAATAGACCTTGACAAAAACCTCCGGCTGCCTGTAGGCTCTAAAGCCCTCATGGCATCGGACCTGCTCGGTACCGGCTCCATTAACCTCCAGCTCGCCAATTCCAAGGAGTTCTATCCCAAAGGACACACTATAGAAGGTATCAATCCCAAGGGCATGATGGAGAGCATATCCAAGGAGGTATTGCCCACCATCACCGAGATGATGCCCAAAATAGACTCGCTGCTGGTAGCCGTCACAGAGATTGTGACCAATCCGGCTCTAACCTCGTCAATCAACCGCCTGGACCACGTCATGGCCAATCTGGAGACATCCACAGCGAAGCTCTCCTCTACCATGTCGGCACTCACCCCTGTGGTCGGCAATGTCAACACCATCACCAATAATCTCACGACAGTGTCGGGCGACCTCACCCAGATGACAGGCAAAATTAATGCCCTCCCGATTGACAGCACATTCAACAACATACATGCCATCACCGGCGATGTGGCGCGTGCTACCGCACAGCTCAACAACCCCAACAGCTCACTGGGGCAGCTCCTCTATTCCGATGGCCTGTACAACAACCTCAACCACTCGGTGCAGTCGCTTGACTCGCTGCTCGTAGATGTCAAAAAGAACCCCAAACGCTACATCAGCATCAAACTTCTCTGATCACATACCGCCGCTAAGGCCTCATGTCGACGGCGGAGCCTTATCTGAACATAATCCAAACAAGCCGAACAATGTGGATTTAACATTTCGGCTTGTTTTGCATTTCCAAAGGCTAATTCAGAGCACAAATAAGCTGCACAAGATTGTAACAACTTGCTTTACAGGTCCGCATCTCGCTGTAAATATGAGAGTTACACATTTCTGACGCTAAGCACACCGTAACACGCTGTATGTCAGTATAGTTGCATCAGCTTTATAAAATCCAAATAAAATGATGATTTGTTTTCATCATTTTTTTTTTGAATTTTGCATATGTGATTTCCCCGCCCAATTTATGCAATGACAAGGCGAGTATCCATATCACAACCCAATCCAATGGAACCATCTAAACACACCGAACTCTGGGAAAGATGTCTCCAGATACTCAAGGACAATCTTCCCCCGGAACAATTTGACACCTGGTTTAGCCCCGTGACATCGATGAGCTACGTCGACGACGCTCTCACAATCGATGTGCCCTCGCCTTTCTTTGTCGAGCAGATAGAGGAACGATTCTTCCGTATCCTCAAGGCTACCCTTGTCAAGGTGTATGGTCCCAAAATCAAGCTGTTCTACCACTACGACCAGGTCAGCCACCAGCCCGAGACCGGGGTGACCATGCGCAGCGAAAATCCCAACCCTGCCATAGGCCTCCGCAAGGCACCTCCTGTACCTGTAAGCCCCTTCCAGGCCCAGCAGCTTCCCGACATAGACTCGCAGCTCAATCCGCGCTACACCTTCGAAAATTATTGCACGAGTGCGAGTAACCGTGTGGCCTACTCCATCGGCGAGGCCATAGCGATGAATCCGAAGCTCAAGACTTTCAACCCCCTCTTCATATTCGGCCCGACAGGCGTAGGCAAGACCCACCTCATCCAGGCCATAGGCATACGCATCAAGGAGCAGAACCCTCAGACCCGAGTGCTCTATATCACATCCCGCCTGTTTGAGAGCCAGTACACCACGGCTGTCAAGCGTGGCAAAATCAACGATTTCATCAACTTCTACCAGAGCATCGACGTACTGATAATCGATGACATACAGGATCTGATGGGCAAAAACGCCACTCAGAACACATTCTTCCACATCTTCAACCATCTCCACCAGAACCAGAAGCAGCTGATACTCTCGAGCGACTGCCGACCCTCCGAGATGGAAGGCATGGAGGCGCGTCTGCTGTCACGATTCAAATGGGGCATGACTACAGAGCTTGAAAAGCCCGACTTGCAGCTACGCCGCGATGTGCTCCTCAAGAAATCTGAAAACGACGGTCTCCAGATACCCGACGACGTGCTTGACTTCATAGCCGGCAATGTCACAGAGAGCATCCGTGACCTCGACGGCATCATATCATCGCTCATCGGCCATGCAGCCATCCTCAACCGTCCCATCACCATAGACCTGGCACGACGTGTTGTGGCTAACGCAGTCAAAATCCACCGCCGTCAGATCAACTTTGAGATGATCACCCAGCAGGTGAGCACATTCTTCAACATAGATGTCGACAGCATCTTCACCAAATCACGCAAGCGCGAAGTCAGCGATGCCCGGCAGATGATTATGTTCCTGGCCAAGAAACATGCCAACATGCCCCTCAAAGCCATCGGCACACGCCTCTCACGCACGCATGCTACCGTGCTCTACGCATGCCGTAACATCGAAGAACGTCTCCCCCTCGAAAAATCCTTACAGGAAGCCGTCACCTCCATCGAGTCGCTTCTTCTCCAGCAGTCATAAGGCATAAACCTATAATAAAGTCCTGTAAATCTTATAGATGCCATCCGGCCTATCAGATTTACAGGACTTATTTTTATGCGTATGACCCGATTATCAAGCCTTTTCCAAAGCCTGCGCAAGGTCTGCGATTATATCATCGATATGCTCTATGCCCACCGACAGGCGCACGGTCGACTCGGTGATATGCTGCTCGGCCAACTCCTCGGCTGACATCTGCGAGTGTGTGGTAGTAGCCGGATGTATCACCAGACTCTTGACATCGGCCACGTTGGCCAATAGCGAGAATATCTCAAGGCTGTCAATGAACCGCCATGCCGCCTCACGTCCACCTTTAATTTCAAAAGTGAAGATGCTGCCGCCGCCCAGAGGCAAATACCGTTTGTACAACCCATGGTCGGGATGACCGGGAAGTGACGGATGGTTGACCCGGGCCACTTTGGGATGCTTGCTTAAAAACTCAACTACTTTCAGGGCATTGCTGACATGACGCTCCACGCGCAGCGAAAGGGTCTCCAGCCCCTGCAACAGCAAAAACACATTGAGAGGCGAGATAGCAGCACCGGTGTCACGTAGCAATACCGCTCTGATGCGCGTCACGAAGGCCGCTGCCCCGGCTACATCGGCAAATACCGCTCCATGGTAGCTCAAATCGGGCTTGGCGAGTGTGGGAAACTTGTCGCCATCGGCTTTCCAGTCAAATTTTCCGCTATCCACTATCACGCCTCCGAGACTGCTGCCATGACCGCCGATAAATTTCGTGGCCGAGTGGACCACAATATCCGCACCGTGTTCGATGGGGCGAATCAGGTAAGGAGTGCCGAAAGTATTGTCGATAATCAGGGGTATGCCATGACGATGAGCCACCTCGGCCACGCCCTCTATGTCGAGCACCTCGCTGTTGGGATTGCCGAATGTCTCGGCATACACCGCCTTGGTCTGCGGAGTGATGGCCTTGTCAAGCGCATCAAGGTCGTTGACATCCAATATGGTGTTCCTGACGCCCTGCGCCGCCAATGTGTGCGTAATCAGGTTATACGAACCGCCATACAAGTTGTTGGCAGCCACGAGGTGGTCACCCGGTCCCAGTATATTCTGCAACGCATAGGTGGCAGCCGCAGCCCCGGAGGCCACAGCCAACGCTGCGACACCTCCCTCAAGCGCAGCCATGCGCGCCTCAAACACATCCTGCGTCGGATTGGTCAGTCGGCCGTAGATGTTTCCGGGGTCACGGAGCGCAAAGCGGTCGGCTGCATGCCGGCTGTCATTAAACACATAAGATGTGGTCTGATAGATGGGCACAGCCCTTGCGCCGGTGACAGGGTCGGGTTGTTCCTGGCCTACATGAAGCTGCAGAGTCTCAAAGTGGAGATTGTCGTTTGTATTCATAAAGCTGATAAGTTTTATTGGTTTTATGATGCAAAATTACAGTCTCATAAAATATTTTGTATATTTATCCCCGAGAGATAAGGCAAATTTGCTAAAAGTCATTATCTTTGTAGATGATACATCTAACAACCCCTCACATTATCCTATCAAATGCAGTAATGACACCTATTGAGAAACTTGACAAAATCGACCTGCAGATTCTGCGGCTTATGCAACAGAATGCCCGTCTGACCATAAAAGAATTAGGACAAGAGGTCAATCTGTCATCCACTCCCGTCTACGAGCGGCTCAAAAGGCTGGAGCGTGACGGCTATATAAAGAAATACGTTGCACTGCTCGATGAGGAGAAGCTCAACCAGGGTTTCATTGTATTCTGCAATGTAAAGCTACGCCAGACATCGCTGCAACGCGCTCAGGAATTTGTAGAAACCATCCGCCAGATACCGCAAGTGACCGAGTGCTATAACATCTCAGGCCGCTATGACTACCTGATGAAAATCCATGCAGCCAATATGAAAGCCTATCAGGAACTGATACTCAACGTGCTCGGCTCCATTGACAGCGTGGCCTCACTGGAGAGCACATTTGTCATGGACGAGGTCAAAAACGAAATCGGAGTAGCCATTCAAATCTAAACAACACGCAGATTTGTTATCTACAATTATAAGGATACCAGACAAATATATCAGTTTATGAAAAATCTTCAGAACGTAGTGGGTCCGCTCCTCATAGCCATAGGACTCTTCGCATTAGGACTCGCCGTAAAAGCCGGCATCGACAATTTTTCCCATCGTGACCGCGTCGTGACTGTCCGCGGACTTTGCGAGCGCGACGTGGAAGCCAATCAGGTAGTATGGCCCATAGTGACCAAAGAGATGGGCAACGACCTCCCTGCTCTCTATGACCGTATCCTCTCCACCAACGAGAAAATCAAGGCGTTTCTCACCGCCAACGGCATCAGTGCCGACGAGATTGCCGTAAATCCTCCGCAGGTTGAGGACCGCAAAGCCAACGTATATGACAATTCCACACTGATATCCGAACGCTACAGGGTGACCAACGTCATCGTCGTGACATCATCGAAAGTCAAGCAGGTCAATGAGCTGATAAAGAAGCAGACCGAACTGATGCGCCAGGGCATAGCCGTAATGGCCGACAACTACGAATATCCGACCACCTACAGCTACACAGCCCTCAACGAAATCAAGCCTGAGATGATAACCGAGGCTACCAAAGCCGCTCGCGAGGCTGCCGACCGTTTTGCAGCCGATTGCGGAAGCAAACTCGGCAAGATAAAGACCGCCTCACAAGGACAATTCTCCATAGAGGACCATGACCGCTACACCCCCTCCATCAAGACGGTGCGCGTGGTCAACTCCATCACATACTATCTTGAAGACTGACCCTTTTCATGAGCCAATCCTCACCACAAGTACTTCTTATAATTAACCCGATATCAGGTGTGTCCGGCAAGGAAGGTCTTGCCGAACACACTTTGTCTGCTCTGGCCCATACAGGCTGGGGCATCGAAGTCGCATACACCACCTGCCACGGCGATGCGACACGTCTGGCCAAGGATGCAGTCAGGCGCGGATTCCATGCCGTGCTGGCTGCCGGCGGCGACGGCACTGTCAACGAGACCGCAGCCGCTCTGTGTCATTCCCGGACACGCCTCGGCATAATACCATGCGGCTCCGGCAACGGGCTTGCCCGCCATCTCGGCATACCCATCGACATAGATGACGCTTTGACCATCATAGGCCGTGGCAGACATCTCGTATGCGACTATGCGGAGGTCAACAGCAAGCCGTTTTTCTGTACCTTCGGTGTCGGATTCGATGCCGAGGTCAGCTGGAGGTTTGCACGTCAGCACCGACGGGGCAAACTCAGCTACATACGCAGCACCATAGCCGAATATATCCGCTACAGGCCACAGATCTACACCATCCGGGCCAACGGTACCATAGTGACCGACAAAGCTTTCCTCGTGGCCGTGTGCAATGCCTCGCAATATGGCAACAACGCCTACATAGCTCCGCATGCGTCCCTGACCGACGGGCTCCTTGACGTGACAATAATCCACAGCGGCTCGGCTCTGAGCACCATGGTAGCCGGCGCGGACCTGATGACCGGCCTTATCGACAAAAACGCCATCATCGACACCTTCCGGGCCGACAGTCTCGTCATCGAACGGGCTGCCGACGGCCCGGCACACATCGACGGCGAGCCCATCCACATTGATAATGTGATGGATATAAAGTGCCACCATGCCGCTCTGAGCATCCTCACGCCCGAAGAGCATGACCACAGGCATTTCTACCCCATCGTCACCCCTATATCCGATGCAATAAAGGACATGGGGCTGTCGATACGTCACCTCCTACCCTCAAGTTTTCATTCCGCACTGCATCATGGACATAAACTGCATAAAAAGTAATATACAACGCCGCCTCGGCATCAAGGAGCTCAATGAGTTGCAGACATACATGGCATCACACATGTCTCAGCCGTTCACGATGCTTCTCGCTCCGACCGGTTCCGGCAAGACACTCGGGTTTGCGCTGCCACTGCTTGCCCGGCTCAAGAAACCGGGACAAGGCGTACAGGGACTGGTAATAGTGCCGTCACGCGAACTTGCATTGCAGATTTTCGAGGTCATCCGCCCTATCGCCGAGGGTTACAAGGTCTCGGTATTCTACGGCGGCCACAACATGCGCGAGGAGGCCAACTCGCTCGCAGCTCTGCCCGACATACTCATAGCCACACCCGGGCGCCTGCTTGACCACATCCAGCGCGGCCAGCTCATGCTTGACCGTGTCGTGACACTCGTCCTTGACGAATGGGACAAGACGCTCCAGCTCGGATTTGAGGGGGATATGAAGAAGATATTCCGTCATCTGCGGCCAGCTCCGCGCTACGTGGTTCTGACATCCGCCACCTCCGCCATAGTTATTCCGCCCTATCTTCCTGTCAAGGCTCAGCCCGTGATGGCCGACTTCTCAGACCGGGGCGACGACCTTACCGGCAATACAGGTGCGCATGTAGATATAGTGGAAGTCCCCTCGGCAAGCATTGACAAGCTCCAGACACTCATAGATCTGATAGCAGCACGCCCCGACGAAAGTGCCATGATATTTGTCAACCACCGCGAGAGTGCCGACCGGGTGGTCAACGCGCTGAAAAAGGCCGGCATCCCGGCCGGGCTATATCACGGAGCACTTGACCAGCAGCAACGCCAGCTCGCGCTCGAGATGATGACCAACGGCACCACACCCGTTCTCGTCACCACCGACCTCGGAGCCCGCGGACTTGACATAGCCGGCGTCAAAAACGTGGTCCATTACCACATACCGCCTACCCAGGATGCGTGGACCCACCGCAACGGACGCACAGGGCGCATGGGCGCGGACGGCACGGTCTATGTAATCACATCCGAGCATGACAGCATCCCCGATTATATCGCCTACGACCGCAGCTATGTCCCCGACCCATCGGGATGCGCGCCATGGCACCCGGCAAATGCCACACTGTATTTCAACGCCGGCAAAAAAGACAAGATTTCCAAAGGCGACATAGCCGGTTATCTCATACAGCGTGGCGGACTGACCGCTCCCGAGGTGGGGCGCATCTCCGTCAGCGACCGCTACGCCGTGGCAGCAGTCCCTGCCACCAAGGTCTCTGAAGTGCTGGAAGCAGTGCGTCCCCACAAACTGAAAAACAAGCGTGTGCTTGTATCAGTGGTTGAAAATGCCTAAATTTGCATACTCAATTAACGTTTACCAAACATATATCACCATGGCTACAACTCTGGTAAAAACCGACTTCAACTTCCCCGGACAGACAGCAGTATATCACGGAAAAGTGCGCGACGTGTACACCATCAACGATGACTATCTCGTAATGATTGCGACCGACCGCATCTCGGCATTTGACGTAATACTTCCCGAAGGCATCCCTTACAAAGGACAGGTGCTCAATCAGATTGCCGCCTATTTCCTTGAGGCTTCGGCATCCATAGTCCCCAACTGGAAAGTCGCTGTACCTGACCCCATGGTGACAGTAGGCGTAAAAGCCGAGTCATTCCCCGTAGAGATGATTATCCGCGGCTACCTGACCGGCAGCGCATGGCGCGAGTACCAGGCCGGAGCACGTGAGCTCTGCGGCGTGAAACTCCCCGACGGCATGAAGGAAAACGAGCGTTTCCCCCACCCCATCATCACTCCTACCACCAAAGCGGCCGAAGGCCATGACGAAAACATCTCGCGCGAGGAAATCATCGCACAGGGACTTGTCAGCGAGGAGCACTATAAAGTGATGGAAGACTACACCTACAAGCTCTTTGAGCTCGGCACCAAGATGGCCGCCGAAAAGGGTCTCATCCTCGTTGATACCAAATACGAGTTCGGCCTGCGTGATGGCAAGGTAATCCTGATTGACGAAATCCATACACCCGATTCGTCACGCTACTTCTATGCCGAGGGTTATCAGGAGCGTTTTGCCAAAGGTGAGCCCCAGCGTCAGCTCTCAAAGGAGTTCGTGCGCCAGTGGCTCATCGACCATGACTTCATGGGACGCGAAGGCCAGAAGATGCCCGAAATGAGCCCCGAGTTCATCGAGAGCGTATCTGCCCGTTACATAGAGCTTTACGAGCACATCACAGGCCAGCCGTTTGTAAAGGAACCCGAAAACGACCTTGAGACACGTATCGCCACCAATGTAGTGGACTGCCTGAACAATATCTCCCTCTAAATCACACCACGGTGTCTCAGCCGCCGTTGCAGAAACTCCCCCACGTGAACGACCCAGAGTGTCAGAAGGTCAACCCTTTTGCCAGCGACAAGCGCGACAAGACGCAGCAAGTGCGTCAGATGTTTGACAATATAGCTCCACGCTACGACTTGATGAATATGCTCATGACCATGGGCATATTCAAGTTGTGGCGGAGGAAACTCGTCGATACCGTCAGCCGGGTATCGCATGCCGATATTCTTGACATAGCCACGGGCACCGGCGACCTGGCGCTCATCATGGCCGAAGAATTTCCGGGAGCCAACATCACGGGGCTTGACCTTTCGGAGCAGATGATCAAGGAGGGCAAGGAGAAAGCCCTAAAGCGCGGACTGGCTGACCGCATAGACATGGTAGTGGGCGATTCGCTCAATCTCCCTTTCCCTGATGAAAGCTTTGACTGTATAACCGTGGCCTACGGTGTGCGCAATTTCGAGGATCTGCTGCGCGGATACACGGAGATGCACCGCGTGTTACGCCCCGACGGCACCCTCTGTGTCCTCGAGCTGTCCACTCCCACCGGCACTGTGACCGGCCCCCTCTATAATCTCTATGCCGGACACGTAATCCCTGCCATGGGGCGCATATTTGCCGGAGACTCGGGGGCTTACGACTACCTCCACCGCAGCATTGCCGCCGTACCGCAAGGCGAGCAGATGCTTTCAATCATCCGCAACGCCGGATTCAGCCGTGCATCCTACCTCGCCATGACTTTCGGGGCATGCACCCTCTACGCGGCACGTAAATGATGCCCATCTGCGTCCCCACAATCATCTAACTGATTTATACACGGCCCCTCAGGCCGGCATCATTTGCCGAGTTTGCGTAGGCGGTTGAGGATGGCACCCTTGTTTCGCGCGAAAATGTCCATCAGGCGTTCTACTGTGGTCCCTTTGGAGTGGAGGATTTTCAGTCGGGCGTCCTCTTCAGCAGTCCACTCGGCATAGGCTTTGGCATGCATCTGTTTCTGGCGGGTCATATATGACGGCACAGGCTGATGCGGCATACTGGCCGATGATGCCAGATAATCACTGATGAAGGAAATGAAACGCTGTCCGTAGGCATTGCGCTTGTGTTCGCCTATGCCGAATATTGCGCCGAAAGCCTCTATTGTCGTGGGTTTCTCGGTAGCTATGGCATGAAGCGATTTGTCAGACATCACGACGTATGCCGGCCAGTTGTTGGCCTGGGCAATCTCCTGCCGCAATTCACGCAGACGCTCATAGAGTATGCCGTCCTCCTGTTTTCCTCCCGATGCCGCCGACTCGGCTGTGACGGCCTTGCGACGCTCCTTTGACTTCTTGACACGCAAATCCTCCCTGATAATAGTGGCAAGTTGTGCCTTACGATGGCCGAAAAGGATGTCGCGCCCGAGCGATGTGACACGTAGATGACGGTCATCGTCATAGGCGATTTCTATGAAACCCATCTGGAGCATCTGCAGCAGGTAGTCCTGCCAGTCGCGGAATGAGATGTCGCGCCCTGCGCCAAACGTCTTGAGCCGGTGATAGCTTCTCGACACCACATCGGGCGACATCGTGCCGCGGAGTATTTCGGCGGTGAGGGTGAAGCCGATCTGCTGCCCGGCACGCATGATGGCCGACAGGGCTTTCTGCACCAACACAGTGCCGTCGAAATACAGCGGTGGATTGTGACACACGTCACAGTTGCCGCAATGGCAGTCTGACTCCTCACCGAAATAATTAAGCAGAATACGCCGACGGCACACCTGCGCCTCGGCATATTCCTGCATGCGGTTGAGTTTCTCATGCGAAATATCACGCTGGCCGCTGCTGTCGGCGAAACTACGGAGCGTCATCAGGTCCTGAATGTTGAAAAATAGGAGGGTCTCTGTGGGCAGACCGTCACGGCCTCCACGTCCTATCTCCTGATAGAAACTCTCTATGCTTTTGGGAAGATTGTAGTGTATGACATATCGGACATTGCTCTTGTCAATGCCCATACCGAAGGCGATGGTGGCTACCACGACATCTATGCGGTCATTGATGAAATCCTCCTGTACACGGTTACGTTGGTCAATCGGCAGCCCGGCATGATACACCCCGACGGCCACGCCTTTGGCCTTGAGCTTTTCGGCCAAAGACTCAGTGACGCGGCGTGAAATGCAGTAGATGATGCCGCTTTCGTGGGGATGGCGTCCTATGACCTGCATGATGGCTCGCAACTTGTCGGCCGCAGAGAGGCCTCGTTTCACATCAAGGCTCAGGTTAGGGCGGTCAAATGAGCTTATGAATATCCGTGGATTGCGCAGTCTGAGTTTCTCTACGATATCGGTTTTGGTAAGTTTGTCGGCAGTCGCAGTCAGGGCGATTACAGGGACATCGGGAAAACGGTCATGTATTATCCCCAGTTGCGTGTACTCCGGGCGGAAATCATGCCCCCACTGAGAGATGCAGTGCGCCTCGTCTATCGCAAAGAGTGACACACGCATCGACTCCGCGAGCCAGTCAAGCTCCAGCATCAGTCGCTCCGGCGATATGTAGAGCAGACGTATCTTCCCTGACATGCACAGTTCGCGGATGCGTCGCTCCTCATCTACAGGGATACCGCTGTTGAGCGTCGCAGCCTCTATGCCGTTGGCATGCAGAGCCTCCACCTGATCCTTCATCAGCGAAATCAGCGGCGACACCACCACGGCAGTCCCCTCCATCATCAGAGCCGGAATCTGGTAGCAGAGCGACTTGCCACCGCCCGTAGGCATCAGCACCAGAGCATCGCTGCCCGAAGTCACCGCCTCAATAATCTCCTGCTGCATCGGCCTGAACTCATCATAGCCGAAATACGATTTCAGTATCTGCGTCGCCTTTTCCATTTCCTGATAATTTATGCAAATCTAAGCATTACCCCCGACACTTCAGCCCATCCCCCTCACAAATTAATCCATTATTACAGTGATATAGATGGTGGAAGGTGAAAACCGGGGATTATTGCAAAATTATTGCTAACTTTACAGCGATAATATACCTGCAATCGGGCGGCGCCGTATGCCTCTAAGCCGTACCTTGATAATCTGTATATCAACATATCGATTTTGGAAAACACAGCTCTACAACTTTTTGCAGCACCTCTGCAAGGCTATACTGAAGCCGAGTGGCAGCACTATCATGCCCAGCTCGCCGGCGGTGCCGACGCATATTTCACACCGTTTATGCGTGTGGAGAAAGGAGCACCACGGAGCAAGGACATACGCGAAATCAGCCACCGGCCCGATGCCGGCTGTCATACCATCCCCCAGATACTCATACGCGATGCCGCCGAAATGCGCATACTTGCCGATGCGATAGTGGCCGAAGGGTACCGGGAAATAGACATCAATATGGGCTGCCCTTTTGCTCCGCAGGTCAAGCATGGACGCGGAACGGCTTTGTTGGGTAATACCGAGGCTCTGCATGCCATCTGTGACGAGATGAAAGGGCGTTACCGTGATGTGAAATTTTCGGTAAAGATGCGCCTCGGCATAACGGAGCCTACGCAATGGAAAGACGCAATCGGCGCAATCAACGAGATGCCACTGACACACCTGACGGTGCATCCTCGCACTGCATCGCAGCAATATGGCGGCGACATCCATATGGATGAATTTTCGGCGATTCTTCAGGAGACACACCACCCTGTGGTTTATAACGGAGATGTCACGACGCCCGGTGATATAGACGGCCTGACCCATTCATATCCCGCCCTACACGGTGTCATGGCAGGACGCGGACTGCTGATGCGTCCCACCCTGTTTACTGAGTGGCGCACAGGCTGCGAATTGTCAGAATCCGAGCGACTGGCAACCGCTCTACACCTCCACGATGCGATATACAGCAGCTATAAAAGCCGCCTATGCGGCGACACCCAGCTTCTGTCAAAAATAAAGCCTCTGTGGGAGTATCTCGAAGATACCATAGGCCACAAAAACGCCAAAGCGATACGCAAAGCTACCACCGTGCCAAAATATGAAGCGGCCGTGGCAGCTCTCCGATGACAAAAAATCTTGCTAAATAAACACAAATACAAACTTTCAATTATCATGAACATTAAATCCATCACAACGTCCGGTCTGCTGATTATCTCCGCAGCTATCGGCTGGAGCCAGACATCGGCCGATACACGACTCATGTGGTATGAACCGGCAGATGCAAAGCAAGACCAGGAAATCACGGTCTATTTCAACGCTACCCGAGGTGAAGGAAAACTGAAAGATTTCACCGGGGACGTATATGCCCATACCGGCGTACTCACAACCGAAAGCACAAGCAATAGCGACTGGAAACATTCCCCGTCAAAGTGGTGTGACAACGATGAAAAATACAAGTTCACACGCTCATCAAGCGACCCCAATCTCTATTCATGGACTATCACTCCGTCTAAATTCTACGGACTATATTCCGGCGAGACAATCACAAGCCTTTGCTTCGTGATGCGTGACAAGGACGGCAGAAAATCCGATAATTCCGACATCATAGTACCCTTTGCCAGTGGCGGCGTCGGCGGCGGTGGTGGTGGTGGCGATGATGTCGTCACCGCGCTCGGAGCCTATGTGTCACATGCTTCTGACGGGTCATCAGTCACCGTTACCGCCCAACACGGCACTCTGACACTGACCGCCTACAACGATTACGTCATCAAGGTGTTCACCCTCCCCGCTGGCGACAACTCACAGGAACGCCAGTCAATCACCGTGTCAGCCGCTCCCGAAGCTACATTCAGCATTAGCGAGGATGATGACAACCTGACCCTGTCGACAGCTGCCACCCGAGTAATTGTCAATAAAGCAAACTGCGCGGTATCATTTGCCGACATGGCAGGCAGCGTCCGCCTCTCCGAAAAAGAGGGTCTCAACAACAGCTCGCGTCCACATAAGGTGACTTTCAACGCCATGAACGATGCGGCATTCTACGGAGGAGGCTACAACGGCCAGCGCACCAACCAAAGCGACTGCACAATCTACATGGACAACAGCCAGAAATGGGGCTGGAACTCCAGCTACGGCGATGCACGCAATATCTGCATCCCATTTGTAGTATCCACATCGGGATACGGACTGCTCTTTGACGACCACTACCGCGGTGCCAAGCTCACACCATCGTCAACACGCGGCACGACCTACGAGACAGGCAGCCTCAACCCTATCGCATATTACTATGTAGGGGGTGACGGCTCCATGGCATCCGTGATGGAAAACTACACTTTCCTCACAGGCCGTCAGGAACTGCCCCCCTACTGGGCCCTCGGCTATATCACATCACGCTACGGCTACCAGTCGCAGCAGGAAGCCACCGAGGTCATCCGCAAAATCAAGAGCGTCAATCTGCCGCTTGACGGCATAGTCATGGACCTCTACTGGCAGGGCTATGACGAATCAGGCATGGGCAACCTTGACTGGTACCGCAGCAATTGGTCCGACCCCGCAAGTATGATGAGCAACTTTGATGCCCAAGGTGTGAAAACCGTGCTTATCACCGAGCCGTTCTTCACATCAAAAACCACCAATTACACTACTCTGCAACAGCGCGGCTACTTTGCCGATGACAACGTCAGCAACATGGGATGGCTCAAATCGCCGCAGGTAGGTCTGCTTGACGCAACCAATCCGGACGCCCTTGACTGGATGTGGGAATTCTACAAGGAACGCACTGCCGAAGGCGTGGGCGGCTGGTGGCTTGACCTCGGCGAGCCCGAGCAGCACGACGGAGACTCGCGACACAAGGGAGGCACCGTAGACCAGGTGCACAACGAGTTTGGCAACCTGTGGACCGAGCGCGTGTACCGCGGCATGAAAGAGTATTTCCCGGACATACGCCCCTTCCTGATGCCCCGCGCCGGCACTTCGGGCATGCAGCGTTTTTCCACTTTCCCCTGGACCGGCGACATCCAGCGCAGCTGGAGCGGTCTGCAAGCACAGATACCCGCTCTGATAAGCGCATCGATGTCAGGCATAGGCTACATGGGCAGCGACGTGGGCGGATTTGCCGCTCCAGGCTACGAGAGGGATGCCAACCTGTATCTGCGCTGGGTAGAGTTTGCCACATTCTCTCCGATGATGCGCACCCACTCAGCCGTCGATCCCGAGCCATATAACTACGGCAACGTGCTCGACGATGTGCGCCGCTATATCAACATGCGCTACAGCTATCTGCCATATACCTACACGCTTGCCTACGAGAATGCGACCAAAGGCATGCCTCTGGCACGTCCCATCAACTTCCACTCCGCCAACAGCTCTTTTGGAGCCAAAAGCACCGACGAATATCTTTGGGGACGCGACATCCTCGTGGCTCCTATAATCAACAGCAGCACCTCGCGCCAGATCACCCTGCCCGAAGGCCGCTGGGTGGACCTCAACGACCTCAGCCGCGTATATGACGGCAACACTACCATCAGCTATGACGCTCCGCTGTCAGTGCTCCCCCACTTCGGACGCTCTGGCTCCATAATCACACGCTACACACAGAAGAGCTACACCACGACCGGCGAGATAGACCATTCGGCTCTGTCACTCACCTATCTTATGAGCGATGACAGCTCGAATCAGGTGACTGCCAATGTATATGACGACGACCGCATCTCCACCCGTTCGCTCGAGGACAACGCATATCTGCTTACTACCATCACCGGCTCACAGCTACGAAACGGCCATCAGATAGCGTTTTACTATGAAGGAAACGGCTATGACGGCATGCCCTCCAAGCGCACCGTGACCATACAGATTCCGCGTTTCACAGCTGACATCGACCATATAGAGGGCACTGCCTCTGCCGAAGCATATGCACTGGATGAGAACACCTACTTTGAACAGGTGTCAAATATGGATGAGTTTAATAACGCTAAGGTACCGGCTTACTACATGGCAAATGACAATACACTACATATCAAAGCCGATGTGCCTACCGACAGCCCGTCGGCCATCTTGATAGCCAACTCACCCTCAGCCATCTCGTCAATCGCTGCCGACAACAGCAGTATAATGCTTGAATACAGCTCTGCGACAGGTGTATTCTCTTATTCGATGCCCTCCGGCATGAGCGACGCATGTATAAAAGTTTACGACGTGACCGGCATGGCCACAGACCTCATCGGCGGTCTGACTGCCGACGGCACAGTGCGCCAGACATCTCCGACACATGCGCTGTCAGGAGGCATGTACCTCGCCACGCTCCATGCACGCAATGCTGACGGCTCAGCAGTCAATCATACCGTCAAAATCGGCGTAAGATAACAGACTACACAGCTCCTACATCAAATCAATCGGCCGGTCCACATCGCTGGACCGGCCGATTTTTTGTTAAGCAGCCGCACTCTCCGTAGTAGGGACATGCCATGGCATGTCTGCAAACGCAACACCCTCATTAGCATGGCTTTAGGCGACATGCCATGGCATGTCCCTACTACATAAAAACGCCATTTAAGCCCACGCCAACATGTCCGGGGGGTCTATGATGCAAAAATAGGCTCCACCCCGAGCAGACATGGCAGCTGCAACGGGACGAAACAGGCTTTCCGCGCAACAGCCGCTATGTCAGTGATGCTCAGGCGCAGATATGTGCTTTCAAGCGGTGATGAATTGTGGATGACCGGGATATGGATCATCCTTGAGATAGATAACGTCAGGGGTGACTATGTCACGCAGAGCCTGACCATCACTGATGTTTCCGCTTATGATGTGGCGCAGGAGCTGGCCACGGAGAGTCTTGAGAATTGTGGCGTTAGGGGTTACCAATGTGTCACCCTGCTGCCTCTTGAAATTGGGGACGAGCACACGGGCGAAATTCTTGACAATCTTCCAGTCAATGCACTTCGATGCATCCATCGGCAGCATATTGACCACTTCACGCGCACCGCTCTCACGGACCTCGTTAATCAATCGGACAGTGACATCCTTACGCCAGTAAGCACACATAGGTTTATCGCCCGGAGCTGCTTTGGCAGTGAAATCGAGTCGGTACGGCTTGATGATGTCATCGGGACGAAGCCAGCCGTAGAGCGAGGAAATGATGCGCAACCGATGATTCATGGTGTCACGCTCGGCAGCATCAAGCGACGGTACATCAAATGACTTGAACACCACCCCGGTAAATGCGTCAACCGCGGCTATGCCTGTGCCGCTGTTAGAGAAATCATAGATGTCATCAGCCATGCTTTTGGCCGATTTCGGACCGATGCCGAGCTTAGATGAAAGCTGCGCCACCGACAGCCCCGAAAGCGAGGCCATTATTTCATCAGCCCGGGATTGGAAAACAGGCTGATGGTCTGCCAGTTGAGACGCGGTTACATCGCACAGGGCATGATTCATGGTCTTGGATTCGGCTATAAGTACAAGCATAAAAAAAATATGGAGCTAATGCAGATTTGACATCAAAAACTACGCTTCGTCGGGATTGCCGAGAGTGTTGAGGTCGAGGACAAGACCCTCGTCGGAAAGCGTGACAGCCGGGAACTTTTCGCGTGCCTCGGCAAGCAGCGGCGACAAATCGCGGTAACGTTTGCTATAGTGGCCGAGGATAAGATGGCGCACCCCGGCCATGACTGCAATTTCCGCGGCCTGACGAGCTGTGGAGTGTCCGCGCTGGGCTGCTTTGACCTCCTGATCATCGGCGTAGGTAGATTCATGATAGAGCACATCCACTCCGCTGACGCTCTCGGCCACACGGCGGTCCATGACCGTGTCCGAACAATAGGCATAGCTGACCGGATGACGCGGCGGAAATGTCAGATAGCTGTTAGGCACCACAGTGCCGTCATCTTTGACAAAATCCTCACCGCACTTGATGGCATGGAGCTGCCGTACCGGTATCTGATGGAAGCGCACCATGTCGCCGCGCAGATTGAGCAGCGACGGCTTTTCGCGGCATATGAAACCGTTGCACGGCACACGGTGGTATAGAGGGAACGTCTCTACTGTCAGTCCGTCATCCTCATAGACCACCCCACGGCGTGGCAACGGCTCAAATCGCAGGTCATAGGCCGTGTTGTCACAGAAATATCGTATCATCGGCTCCATCACCTTTATGCCCTCGGGCTGCATATGCACCGTGACGGTACCGCCCTTTTCATGGAGCGACATGGTGGAGAGCAATCCGGGCAACCCGAAGCAATGATCGCCGTGCATATGGGAGATGAATATGTGGCTTAGGCGTGAGAATTTCAGACCCATCCGCTTCATCATCACCTGTGCACCCTCGCCGCAGTCAATCATAAACAGTTTGTCGCGGAAATTGACTATCTGCGATGAGGGGTTGTGACGCACCGTAGGTGTGGCAGAACCGCATCCGAGTATGTTGAGGTCAAATCTCATAGCGCATCACTCAGCATCCTGTGGGCCTCAGCGAGTGCTTCCTGTCGCTCGATGCAGGTGGCGCACTCGCCACACGGCTTCTCGCCCCCTTTATAACATGAATAAGTGTGGTCATAGTCAAGCCCCATGCGCAGTCCGCGCAGGGCTATCTCAGATTTTGACAGCCCGGTGTAGGGGGCATCAAGCCTCACAGGGGCAAATGTCCCCTCGCTGATAGCCTCACCCATAGCCTTGACAAATCCAGGACGGCAATCGGGATAGATCTCATGGTCGCCGGAATGGTTTGCTATCATCACGCGAGTCAGCCCGCGGCTCTCAGCCAGCCCGGCAGCCACGGCAAGCATGATACCGTTGCGAAAAGGCACGACCGTTGACCGTAGATTGTCACCGTCATAATGCCCTGTAGGTATGGCATCCGCGCCGCTAAGCAGCGAACTTTCGAAATACTGTCCCATGAAGCTCAGAGGTATTACTACATGGGGAACGCCGAGCAGACGGCAATTGTAAGCGGCACACTCTATCTCCCGTGCATTATGGTTAGAACCGTAGTCAAATGTGACAGCGAGAGCTATGCGCTCGCGAAATTCATAGAGCATCGTCGTGGAGTCCATACCTCCCGACAATACGAGTATGGTATCTTTTATGGTATCGGTCATATCTTGAAAAATTATCTCTTCTTGCTGAAGAATGACTTTATCAACGCCGCGCATTCGGCTGCCATGACTCCCGGCACCACCTCACACTGCGGATGAAACGGCGACCGGCTGGTCATCACCGAGTAGCCGCGCTTGACATCAGGAGCACCATAGACCACACGGCTGATCTGGCTCCACCCCAAAGCTCCGGCACACATCACACACGGCTCCACGGTCACATAAAGAGTGCATCCGGGGAGGTATTTGCCGCCGAGAGTGTTGGCGGCCGCAGTCAGAGCCTGCATCTCGGCGTGCGCTGTCACGTCGCCAAGACTTTCGGTCAGGTTATGCCCACGCCCTATCACGCGGTCGCCATAGGCGATTACCGCTCCGATAGGCACTTCATCAGCCTGATAGGCCTTGCGGGCCTCTGCGATGGCGAGCTGCATCATGCGGCGGTCAATATCGGAAACTGATGGATTCATTAGGTAAGAAGTTATAACGAAAAAGCATCGCTCCGCTTGAGAGTGATGCTTTCGTGGCGAGGATGTCTCTCGCAGGGTGACTCCTACAGGATTCAAACCTGTAACCTTCTGATCCGTAGTCAGATGCTCTATTCAGTTGAGCTAAGGAGCCAAAAGATGAAATTCAAACAAAAATTCAGTGACTCCTACAGGATTCAAACCTGTAACCTTCTGATCCGTAGTCAGATGCTCTATTCAGTTGAGCTAAGGAGCCAAA
>ERZ1027217.239-NODE-239-length-29080-cov-12.083652_pt1 | contig 29080 bp, 22 predicted proteins | sample MGYA00519268_ERZ1027217 | MGnify/ENA primary metagenome ERZ1027217 (study PRJEB26926, sample SAMN06164537) | human gut metagenome | biome: ENVO:00009003; feature: ENVO:2100002; material: ENVO:00002003 | host: Homo sapiens | place: USA | collected 2012 ...
CATGCCATGGCATGTCCCTACTACGATGTATGCATTCCTTAAGTGAACAGCATTGGGACATGCCATGGCATGTCCCTGCTGCGATGAGTGCATTACTTCAGCTTGTGACACTGCGGTGCAAAACGACCCGAATCTGGGCGTCGGACATTCCGTTGATTCGGCAATTGCCTCTTTCGGGAGGAAAATTTCTGTGAATAGGTGCATAATATGCTGAAAATGCGAGCCTTTAAGCATTTTTCACCCACAATAAGGAAATTTTTCGCTAATAAAGTGTTGTTATTGCAAAAACAAAGAAGTAACTTTGCATCAGTGATAAAAGATATATGCGTTAGCACGCATATGGCGCGACACTGATGTTCCCCTGTTTATCGTCAACGCATGACGGTAACCCCTGTTAAAAGCAAGTACAATTATCTTTCGTAAAATAACTTAAGTGTTTTCCAACGATCATGAGTAACATCGATTTGACTCAGTATGGTATCACCGGCGCAAAGGTGGTACACAATCCCAGCTGGGACCAGCTTTTCATTGACGAGACCAATCCCTCTCTGACCGGCTACGAAAAGGGCCAGAACACAGAGCTCGGCGCGGTTAACGTAATGACCGGTATCTATACAGGCCGTTCGCCCAAAGACAAGTTCTTTGTGATGGACGATACCTCCAAGGATACTATCTGGTGGACCAGCGACGAATACAAGAATGACAACAAGCCTATCACTCCCAAGACTTGGGATGCGCTGAAGGCTATCGCTGACAAGGAGCTTTCTGACAAGACTCTTTACGTGGTTGACGCATTCTGCGGCACCAACGCTGACACACGTCTTGCTGTCCGCTTCATCATGGAAGTAGCATGGCAGGCTCACTTCGTGACCAACATGTTCATCCGTCCTACTGAAGACGAACTCAAGAACTTCAAGCCCGACTTCGTAGTGCTCAACGCTTCTAAGGCTAAGGTTGAGAACTGGAAGGAACTCGGCATCAACTCCGAGACTTGCGTTGCTTTCAACCTCACAGAGCGCATGCAGCTTATCATCAACACATGGTACGGCGGCGAGATGAAGAAGGGTATGTTCTCTATCATGAACTACTACCTTCCCCTCAAGGGCATGGCTTCAATGCACTGCTCTGCCAACACTGACAAGAACGGCGAGAACACAGCTATCTTCTTCGGTCTGTCAGGTACAGGTAAGACCACCCTTTCTACCGACCCCAAGCGTCTGCTTATCGGCGACGACGAACACGGCTGGGACAACAACGGCGTGTTCAACTTCGAGGGTGGCTGCTATGCCAAGGTTATCAACCTCGACAAGGAGAGCGAGCCCGACATCTACAACGCTATCACACGTGACGCTCTTCTCGAGAACGTTACCGTTGACAAGGACGGCAAAATCGACTTCACCGACAAGTCTGTTACCGAGAACACTCGTGTAAGCTATCCTATCGACCACATCAAGAACATCGTTAAGCCCAGCCGCGGTCCTGCCGCTAAGAACGTCATCTTCCTCTCGGCTGATGCTTTCGGTGTGCTTCCTCCCGTATCAATCCTGACTCCCGAGCAGACCAAGTACTACTTCCTGAGCGGATTCACCAGCAAGCTCGCAGGTACAGAGCGCGGCATCACTGAGCCTACTCCTACATTCTCTGCTTGCTTCGGTGCAGCATTCCTTTCGCTCCACCCCACCAAGTATGCTGAGGAGCTCGTCAAGAAGATGAACGAGAGCGGTGCCAAAGCTTATCTCGTCAACACCGGCTGGAACGGTTCAGGCAAGCGTATCTCTATCAAGGATACACGTGGTATCATCGACGCTATCCTCGACGGCGCTATCCTCAAGGCTCCCACCAAGCAGATTCCTATCTTCGACTTCACAGTTCCTACCGAACTCTCCGGCGTAGATCCCAAGATTCTTGATCCCCGCGACACCTACGCTGATTCTAAGGAGTGGTACACCAAGGCTGATAAGCTCGCCGACATGTTCATCAACAACTTCAAGAAGTTTGAGAACAACGAGGCTGGCAAGGCTCTCGTAGCTGCAGGTCCTCATCCTGAAAAGTAATTATGATTCAGAGGGCATATTGCCCTTCCTGACATAATCCCTGATATCAATAGAGGCGTTGACCCGTATCATGCGGGCAATGCCTCTATTTTTTTTTATTGGTGTCTGCTAAAACTTTCAAGCCCTATTTGGCTTTTTATTTTCCTCGGACAGCCGATATATTGAATGTGTAGGGGCTTTATTGTGAGATATAAGTCCATTAGAAGAGCTTAAATTGGGCAATATGGCATCCTTGTCTATGCATACCATGCGAAAGGAGAACATTTTCCTCGGACAGCCGATACAAATACTGAAACAGGGGGCTTGTCAATGCATAAAATCACTCAAAATAGCCGAGTAAACACATTTACCGGACACCAATAATTGCAAATTCCTTCTTGAGGATATGGGTTATGCAGGATTCCGCTATGATATGGTCAAGGGCTATGGCGGCCAGTACACCAAAATATATAACGAGTATTCACAGCCCGAATTTAGCGTAGGCGAATACTGGGACGGCAGTTATGATGCTGTAAAAGACTGGATTGAGGCTACAGGCAAGACATCCGCTGCATTTGACTTCCCCTGTAAGTATCAGATTAACAAGGCTTTCTCGTCAAATGACATGACCCAGCTCGTCTGGAAGGCCAACGGTACTACAGACCAGCCTGCCGGTATGATACATTTCGGTTATCCGCAGTATTCTGTGACTTTTGTCGATAACCACGACACATACCGTGATGGCAGCAAGTTTACCAGCAGCAAGGTTGTCGCTGCTAATGCTTTCATCCTTTTCAGCCCGGGAACTCCCTGTATCTTTCTGCCTCACTGGAAAGCTTACAAAGCCGAACTTAAGAAACTTATCGCTCTGCGTAATGCTGTGGGCATCCACAATATGTCGGCTGTCAGAGTGATGAAGAATGAGTCAAACTGCTACATGGCAGAGATTACAGGTACTAAGGGTAAGGCTGTAGTAAAAATCGGCTCGGCTCAGGTTTCACCTGACGGTTATTCCGACTCTGACATCAAGGCTTCCGGCAATGACTATTGTGTATGGTCAAAGGTCAACGGTGGTGGCGGCGGTGATGACCCCACTCCTCAACCTACTGTACCTGCCCAGCTCTATCTCCTCGGTAATCTTGAAGGAGCTGCTGGATGGGGCTCTACCCCCGGCGAAGGCATCAAGATGACCAAGAACGGCGACAAATTTACTGTCACCGGTGTCAAATTCGTGCTTGCAAGTGCTGCCGAGACAAAATGCTACTTCAATCTGACAGACTTTGTAGCTTCTACCTGGGCGGATCTCAATCTGGATGCCAACCGTTATGGCGCGGCCAAGGAGGGTGAAACTGTAACTGTGGGTACTCCTGCCACCATCACTCCCTACCTCAAAGATGTATCGGCTGAGGGTTGCCTGTCATGGACCATCGCCCCCGGTACATACGACATCACAGCTGATTTCGCTACGATGAAGCTCACCGTGGTCAACTCAGGTGACGAGCCTCTCCCTGTCAAGCCTGTGGTTAAGGCTAACCCCGTATCAGGTACCTCGTTTACCACATCGGTAGCTGTATCGCTTAGCGTTAATCCTGCCGGTACGATATATTACACTACTGACGGAACAACCCCGACTGCTTCTTCTGCAAAGTACACCACTCCTCTGAATTTTACAGAGACCACTACGCTTAAGACTCTTGCCATCTCAACTGAGGGCGAAAAGAGCGATGTGCAGACATTCACCTACACCAAAAAGCAGGGCGGCGACGATCCTGCTCCCGGCGAGTCATGGTACTTCGTAGGCGCGATGACCGGATGGGGACTGGATGAGTCTCTCAAATTCACCCAGGAAGGCAATGTATATACCCTCACTCTCCCCAACGGTATCAAAGATCCTGCCGGCACCGCTGCTGACAGCAAAGGCTGGAAGATATGGGACGGCTCATGGGAAACCAAGAACTTCGGTGCCGGCGATCAGACATCGGCTCCCAGCGGAGTTGAAATCGATGCCTGGTATAGGGGCGGTAACAACTTCACATATGAGACCGAGGGCTCTACAACCATCGTGTTCACTCTCGTTCCCGGCTCTGATGTGCCCGACACATCCATCCCGTCAAAAATCAAGGTCATCTATAACGGTGGCGACGATCCTCAGCCTGAGGTGCCCGCAACTCTTGGCGTGCTCTCTACACCATGGGGCGGCGGTACTGCCAATGAGATTGCTGTGACTCCGATGTCTCAGACCGATGCTAACATATGGAGTGTAGAAAACTACACTGTAGGTGCCGTGCCTCCTGCTCCCGGACAGACCACAGCTTCTGCCGACGGCTATGTACAGTTCGCTGTCAACCTCGATGCCACCACATGGGACGAGCTTAACGCTGATGACCGCTATGGTACTGCTGTCGAAGGCGAAGCTATCGTATTCAGTGGCCTTTCATCCTCTGTAGCACTCAAATGCTTCACCAATAGTGCAGCTCTTGACGCAGACAAGGCCGGTGCTTGCAATGCCTTCAAGATTACCCCCGGAACATATGATTTCAAGGTGACTTTCGCAGCCGGCGGCAACATCACGCTTGATGTCAAGATGTATTCATCAGGTATTGAGTGTGTAGGCATTGATGCCGATAACGAATATGAGGCTGAATATTTCAACCTCCAGGGTGTCAAGGTAGAGAATCCTTCAAATGGTATCTACATCCGTCGCGTTAACGGCAAGGTATCAAAGGTTTTCGTGAAATAACCTGCTGACTGCCATCCAATATACAGAAATCGGGGCCCGTACGCTGCGGACCCCGATTTTTTAGCGTTTAGAGCTATGCGATAATATCAGGCTTTGCGGATATAGTCAACAATCCATGCGCCTACTTCCTTGGTGCCGTATTTCGCGCCGCCTTCTACCTGTATTTCAGGGGTGCGGACGTTGGCATCGAGTGAAGCATTGACAGCGTCGCGGATGAGCTTGCCCTCCTCTTTGAGGTCGAAGTATTCAAAGAGCATTGCCACAGACAGTATCTGGGCCAGAGGGTTGGCTATGTTGAGACCCTTGGCCTGGGGCCATGAGCCGTGGATAGGCTCGAATACGGGAGTCTTTTCACCTGTAGATGCCGAGGGAAGCAGACCCATAGAGCCGGAGATTACCGAGCCTTCGTCGGTCAGGATGTCGCCGAAGGTGTTTTCGGTCACCATCACGTCGAAGAAACGAGGCTCCTGTATCATGCGCATTGCTGCATTGTCGACATACATGAAGTCGGTGGTGACATCGGGATATTGCGGAGCCATCTCCTGGCCGATTTTGCGCCACAGACGTGACGATGCAAGCACATTGGCCTTGTCAACGATGGTGAGGTGCTTGTTGCGGCGGCGTGCGTATTCAAATCCCACTTTGAGTATGCGCTCTATTTCGGGACGTGTGTAGGCGTTGGTGTCATAAGCGCGGTCGTCGCTCTCGAATTTCTCGCCGAAATACATGCCGCCGGTGAGTTCGCGGATGCACACGAAGTCAGCTCCGTCGACCAGCTCTGCCTTGAGGGGGGATTTGTGGATGAGGCACTTGAATGTCTCCACGGGGCGTATGTTGGCATACAGGCCGAGTTTCTTGCGCATGGCGAGCAGACCCTGTTCGGGACGAACCTTGGCGTTGGGGTTGTTGTCAAATTTTGGATCGCCTACGGCTGAGAACAGCACGGCATCGGCCCAAAGGCATGTCTGGTATGTCTCCTCGGGGAAGGGATCGCCTACTTTGTCGATGGCATCGGCTCCACAGAGGGCGTCCTTGTATTCGACCTTATGGCCGAACTTCTCGCATACGGCGGTCATTACATCGACACCCTGCTTGGAAATCTCGGGTCCTATGCCGTCACCGGCAAGTACAGCAATTTTAAAGTCCATTTCAGTTTTAATATGTAATAGTTTAGATGATTGTTTAATTTTCACGTAGTGTGTTGCAAAACTGGAAATATACACATTTTGTAGGGACATTGGGGGTTTGCAATAGCCACACGATTTTATGTTATTCGTAGCTCTCTATGATGTTGAGCATCTTGAGGGTCGCGCTGATGGCACTCTCGGTCTGGTCGCCGTCAAGGCCGCGTGTCTTGATGGTGCGTCCGTCGTAGTCCCATGTGATGGTAGTGTGTACGAGCGCGTCAGAGCGGCCGCCGGGGGGGATGTTGACAGTGTAGTTGGTCAGCACCGGGAATGTGCGTTTGAGTTTGGTGCGGTATATGCTTCTGAGTGCCCTGACAAATGCGTCATACTGGCCGTCGCCCGAGGCGTTGGCTTCGTATTCGACCCCATCAACGCTCAGCCTGACCATGGCCATGGGCTGCAGCCCTTTGCTCGCGCTGATGGCGTAGTTGACGAGCTGCACTGTCGAGGGTATCGTGGCGTGCTTGATGACGTCGGCCACAATGAAGGGCAGGTCGCTTTGGGTGACTATCTCCTTCTTGTCGCCGAGAGCTATGACGCGGTCGGTGACCGTCTTTACGTGCTCCTCGCTAAGCTCTATGCCCAGCACCTCGAGGTTTTTGCGTATGTTGGCTTTGCCGGAGGTCTTGCCGAGCGCATATTCGCGTTCTCGGCCGAAGCGTTCGGGAAGCAGGTCGTTGTAGTAGAGCTGCTTCTTGTTGTCGCCGTCGGAGTGGATTCCGGCGCATTGCGTGAACACACTGTCGCCGATGATGGGCTTGTTGGGGGGCACCATGATGCCCGAAAAGGACTCGACGATGTGGCTGACCTTGTTGATTTTGCTCTCGTCTACGCCTGTGGTCATGTGGAGCTGGTCATGGATGACTGCGAGCGCACTTGACAACGCCGCGTTGCCGGCACGTTCGCCGAGGCCGTTGACTGTGGTGTGCACGCCCTTTGCTCCGCCCTTGATGGCGGCAAACAGGTTGGCGGTGGCGAGGTCATAGTCATTGTGGGCATGGAAGTCAAAGTGGAGTTTCGGATATGTCTTGACCATGCGGTGCACGTATGACAGCGTATCGTAGGGGTTGAGGATGCCCAAGGTGTCAGGCAGCATGAACCTCTCTATGGGGAGGTCCATCAGCGAGTCAACCATGTTGAACACATATTCCGGCGAATGCTTCATGCCGTTGCTCCAGTCCTCAAGATAGAGGTTGACTTTGAGCCCGGCTTCGCGGGCGCGGAGCACCTCGCTGCGTATGGCCTCGATGTGTTCCTGTGGGGTCTGTTTCAGCTGGTAGCGGCAGTGCTTTTCAGAGCCTTTTGACAGCAGGTTGATGACACGGCCTCCTACGGCGCGTACCCAGTCGATTGACACTCCTTTGTCAATGAATCCGAGCACCTCTATGGCGTCTATCATGCCTGCACGTTCGCTCCACCGGCACACGTCGGCCACTGACTGGCGTTCGCCCTCTGAGACTCGGGCCGACGCTATCTCTATGCGTGGCACATGCAGCTCCGTCAGGAGCAGACGTGTGATAGTCAGCTTCTCAGATGGAGTAAACGACACTCCCGAGGTCTGTTCACCGTCGCGGAGTGTCGTGTCCATTATCTCAACATGCGCCATGGCTTGCTTCAAAGGCTTCAATGTCGGCTTTTTTGGTCAGGAGATATTCGATGTCGTCGAGGCCTTGACCGAGGCACTGTTTTTTATAAGCGTTGATGTCGAAGTTTTCGCTCTTGCCTGTGGCAAGGTTGGTGATGGTCTGAGAGGGGAGGTCTACACGCACCTCTGTCTTGGGGTCTTTGGCTATGGAGTCAAACAGTTCGGCGAGAAACTCCTCGCTCACCACTACGGGGAGCACGAAGTTGTTAAGCTCGTTGTTTTTGTGGATGTCGGCAAAAAAGCTGCTGACCACCACGCGGAATCCGTAGTCGGCTATGGCCCAGGCTGCATGCTCGCGGGATGAGCCGCTGCCGAAGTTCTTTCCGGCTACCAGTACGCAACCGCTGTAGGTGGGGTCGTTGAGCACGAAGTCGGGGTTGGGGTTGCCATCTTTGTCATAACGCCAGTCACGGAAGAGGTTGTCGCCGAAACCTTCGCGGCTCGTGGCCTTGAGAAATCGCGCAGGGATGATCTGGTCGGTATCCACATTCTCTATGGGCAGAGGGATACATGTGGATGTTATGGTGGTGAATTTTTCTTTCATGATGGAAAAGTGGAATATTTGTCAGATTATGGCTTAGAGGTCTGAAGGCTCGGAGAGCACGCCGGTGATGGCTGTCGCTGCGGCTACGAGCGGTCCGGCGAGGATGGTGCGTGAGCCGGGACCCTGACGGCCTTCGAAATTGCGGTTGGAGGTGCTGACGGCGAGTTTGCCTTCGGGGATTTTGTCCTCGTTCATGGCCAGACATGCGGAGCAGCCGGGCTGGCGAAGTTCAAATCCGGCTTCGGCGAGTATCTTGTCAAGCCCCTCGGCTTTGATCTGGTCGCTTACGAGCCATGAGCCGGGCACGAGCCATGCTGTGATGTTGTCGGCTTTCTTCCTGCCCTTGACTATCTCGGCAAATGCGCGGAAGTCCTCGATGCGGCCATTGGTGCAGCTGCCCAGGAACACGTAGTCTACAGGTATGCCCTTGAGCTTCTGACCCTCATGGAATCCCATGTAGGCCAGTGACTTCTCATAGCTCTGACGGCCGGTCTCGTCATCGCCCTCAAATGCAGGGATGGCATCGTTGATGCCCATGCCGAGTCCGGGGTTGGTGCCGTAGGTGATGCGCGGCTCGATGTCGGCGGCGTCAAAATTCACTTCGGTGTCAAACACGGCGTCTTCGTCGCTGTAGAGGGTCTTCCAGTAGGCGAGAGCCTTGTCCCACTCCTCGCCCCGGGGAGCGAACTCGCGACCCTTGACATACTCGAATGTGGTCTCGTCGGGGGCAATCATGCCTCCGCGGGCACCCATCTCTATCGAGAGGTTGCACACGGTCATTCGTCCCTCCATCGAGAGGTTGCGTATGGCCTCACCTGCATATTCCACGAAGTAGCCGGTGGCTCCGCTGGTGGTCATCTTGGCTATTATATAGAGGGCTATGTCCTTGGCTGTAACGCCCGGACGCAGTTTGCCGTTGACATTGATGCGCATCTTCTTGGGCTTGGGCTGGAGGATGCACTGCGATGCGAGTACCATCTCCACCTCGCTGGTGCCGATACCGAATGCCACAGCCCCGAATGCTCCGTGGGTGGATGTGTGGCTGTCGCCGCACACTATGGTGTAGCCGGGGAGGGTCAGACCGTTTTCCGGGCCGATGACATGTATGATGCCGTTTTTGCGGTGGCCGAGACCGTAGAGTGTCACACCGAACTCACGGGCGTTGCGTGTGAGGGTGTCTACCTGGTTGCGGCTCACAGGGTCAGCTATGGGCTGGTCCTGGTGCATGGTGGGTATGTTGTGGTCGGGAGAGCAGTAGGTGCGTTCGGGACGCATGACCTTGAGACCGCGCTGGCGAAGTCCTTCAAATGCCTGAGGCGAGGTCACCTCATGGCAGTAGTGGCGGTCGATATAAAGCTGGTCGGGACCGTCTTCGATGTGGTTGACCACATGGGCATCCCAGATTTTGTCAAACAATGTCTTTGCCATGTATCTGTCTGTGTAGTGTTGTGTTGGTTTTGATTTCGTGATGATTAGCGCACAAATTTGTTGATGGCGTCAAGGAAGGCTTCGGCTGATGCGGCCACTATGTCGGTATTGGCCGAGAATCCGTTGTAGTGTGCGCCTTCGTACTCGACGGTCATATGCACTTTGCCGACATCGTTGCTGCCCTTGTTGATGGCCTGGATGAGGAATTCCTTCAGGAGCATCTTGCGGCGTATGATGAGCTTGATGGCGTTGATGGCTGCATCCACGGGGCCGTTGCCTGATGCGGCGGCCTCGAATTTTTCGCCGGCGATATCAAGTCCCACGCTGGCCACAGAGCGTATGCCGACGCCTGAGGTGACTTGCAGGAAGTCGAGCTTTATGCGGCTGCGGGCTTTATGGTGCTCGCCGGCGAGCATGAGCACATCGTCATCGTTGATTTCCTTCTTGCGGTCGGCCAGCTTGAGAAACTGCTCGTAGGCCTTGTCAAGCGCTTCCGGTTCGAGGTTGATGCCGAGTGTGTGCAGACGGTGCTTGAGGGCTGCGCGTCCGCTTCGGGCTGTGAGCACTATGGAGTTTTCATCAACGCCAACATCCTTGGGGTCGATGATTTCGTAGCTTTCGCGGTTTTTCAGCACGCCGTCCTGGTGGATGCCCGAAGAGTGGGCGAAAGCGTTGCGGCCCACGATGGCTTTGTTGGGCTGCACGGGCATGTTCATCAGCGATGACACCATGCGGCTTGTGGATGCTATCTTGGTGGCGTTGATATTGGTGTCTATGCCAAGTTCCTTATGGGAGCGGAGGGTCATCACCACCTCTTCAAGGGCTGTGTTGCCGGCGCGTTCGCCTATGCCGTTGATGGTGACTTCGACCTGGCGTGCGCCGTTGATGACACCCATGACGGTGTTGGCCGTGGCCATGCCGAGGTCATTGTGGCAGTGGGTGGAGAGTATCGCCTTGTCGATATTGCTGACGTGCTCCATGAGATAGCGTATCTTGGCTCCGTATTCCTCCGGCAGACAGTAACCTGTGGTGTCGGGGATATTGACCACGGTGGCTCCGGCAGCGATGACGGCTTCCACGACGCGGGCGAGGTACTCGTTGTCGGTACGTCCGGCGTCCTCGCAGTAGAACTCTACGTCGTCGACAAACTTGCGTGCATAGGCCACGGCGGCTACTCCGCGCTCGAGGATGTCTTCGCGGTTGGAGTTGAACTTGTATTTGATGTGGGAGTCGCTGGTGCCGATGCCTGTGTGTATGCGCTTGCGCTTGGCATATTGCAGGGCTTCGGCAGCTACGCGGATGTCATTTTCCACGGCGCGTGTCAGTGCGCAGATTGTCGGCCAGGTCACGGCCTTGGATATTTCCACTACGGAGTTGAAATCTCCGGGACTTGACACGGGGAATCCGGCTTCGATCACATCTACTCCGAGGGCTTCGAGGGCCTTGGCCACTTCGATTTTCTCTACGGTGTTAAGCTGGCATCCCGGCACCTGCTCGCCGTCACGCAGAGTGGTGTCGAATATATACAGTCGGTCGCTCATAAAATAGAACTATCTTTTTTTACCTTATAATATCAGGCAGGGCGCAGATAAAGCGCTATGCCTTATGTTAATTAGCTTGTTACATATCCCGTTGTACCATCGGGTGTGATGAGGATTTGCAAAGGTATAAATAATAATTGAAGTGCACAACAATCTTATAGCAGTTGCGCGGAGTTTGATTGTGATATGTAATCATTTTGCGCGAAAATCATTTCGGAGTGTAAGTGCCGTGCTCCTCTTTTAACTAAAAAATATGTTGTACAACACAAAAATCATCCAAATGTGCATGGTCGGATACTCATATATTAAAAACAAATAATTGCAGAAATATTTCCGTAATTCAAAATCATAGATTATATTTGCGCCGATAATATATCAAATCTAATGCTACAACAGATATGATGGAACAACGAAATCTGAAAATCCGTGACCTGACACTGCGTGACGGCCAGCAATCGCTATTCGCCACACGTATGACACAGCAGACCATTGACCGCCTGCTCCCTTACTATGAAAATGCAGGCTTCTATATAATGGAAGTGTGGGGCGGAGCTGTGCCCGACTCGGTGATGAGGTATCTCGATGAATCTCCATGGACACGTCTGCGCACTATCAGCGAGGCCATGAAAGGCAAATCGCTGCTGTCGGCACTTTCACGTGGACGCAACCTGTTTGGATACGTGCCTTATCCCAATTCCGTACTTGAGGGTTTCTATAAGGAGGCGATTAAAAACGGCCTCAACGTGATGCGTATATTCGACGCGCTTAATGATATAGACAATGTCAAGGACTCCATACGCATGATCAACGAGCTCGGCGGCATTGCCGACGGCGCGGTGTGCTATACTGTCGACCCCAAGGAGGAAGCTCCGCAGCCGTCAGGCTTCGGCTCCAAGCTCAAGGCTCTCTTCGGCTCCAAGCCTGCGGGTCCGCGCAAGATATTCACTGACGAGTATTTCGTCAGCAAAGCCAAGGAGATGGAAGCTCTCGGTGCGAAAATCATCACGCTCAAGGACATGGCCGGCCTGGTCAATCCTCTGCGTGCTGCATCGATTATCTCTCGCCTCAAGGCAGAGCTTAAGGTGCCTGTGGATTTCCACACCCACTGCACCCCGGGCTACGGTCTGGCTTCGTCGGTGATGGCTATCATCAACGGCGTGGATATTCTGGACACCAACATATGGTGGTTTGGCGGCGGTTCGGCTGCTCCGGCCATAGAGCTTGTGTATGTTTTTGCCAAGAAACTCGGTGTCAATGTGGAGGTCAACATGGAGGCTGTCGGTCAGATACGCAAAGAGCTGCTTGAGGCTCGCAAGGCTCTCAAGGAGTTTGACCTCGCCAAGCAGATGCCCAAGGAGTTTGACCCTCTGACTGATAAGCTCCCGGCTGAAATCGATGCTCTGTTTGATACAGCCATCGAGGCCGCCAAGAAAGGCGATGAACAGGGCTTGCTTGACGCATGCCACGCTATTGAGGATTATTTCGGATTCCCCAAGCCCAACCAGCTTGTCAAGGAGGCCGAAGTGCCGGGCGGCATGTACAGCAACATGGTGGCGCAGCTCAAGGCTCTCGGTGCGAGCGAGCTGCTTGACGATGCCATGGCTCTGATTCCCAAGGTGCGCCGTGATGCCGGCCTTGTGCCTCTCGTCACTCCTACGAGCCAGATTGTGGGCAGTCAGGCTGTGAGTCTGGCTCTTGACCGCAAGAAGGGCAACAAGGACTACAGCAATCCGTCAAACCAGTTCATATCTCTCATCAAAGGTGAGTATGGTCACACTCCTGTAGCCGTTGACCCTGCTTTCCGCGAGATGATTACAGGCAGCCCCGTAGAAAAGGCCTACGATGTCTCATCATACAAGAAACCTGACAACCCTGTGCTTGAGGAGTTTGGCGGTGTGAAGCTCGCAGCCAATGATGAGGAGTATCTGCTTCTCGAACTGCTCCCGTCGGTTGCTGTCAACTTCCTGAAAAACCGCCGTCGCGAGGAATATGAAGCTCAGCATGCGGCAGAAATCAAGGAGGCCCAGGAGGCTGCTGCCAAGGCCGAGGAGGCCGCCATTCCTGTGACCGGTCCGACCATCTCCGCTCCTATGGGTGGCAAAATCATATCGGTCAATGTCAAACCGGGCCAGAAGGTCAAGAAGGGCGACGTGGTGCTCGTATATGAGGCCATGAAGATGGAAAATGATGTCGAGGCACCTGCCGACGGAGTAGTGAAGCGTCTGTTTGTGGATGTTAACGATGTTATAGGCACTGACGCTCTGCTCATCGAGTTTGAGGGCTGACGCAAACTGCCTGACAGTCCTCAGCAGTCACGTATAGTAAGGTCGTATAATTCTTATAAGACTTATAAAACTTATAAGAATTATGCGACCTTACTGTATCTGATCGCTTACACCCATATGATATAAAAAACTGGTGGCATCTCACGATGCCACCAGTTTATCATAATCTACAATCTATAAAAACATATATATTTTTGGAAAAATGCTCTCAAAGCAGTAGTATCAATAATCCTTCTTGCTTTGTAGTTACAAAGTTAACGGAAATTTCTGTAAAAATCAAAAAAATTATTGTTAATAAATCATAAATAATACATTTCGGCTCTCAATATGCCCTTTGGGCCGGCTGTATGACTGTCGGAAAGGGTGCTTTCAGGAGCAATCGTTTGTCGGCCTTTATTGAATCGAGCTGCCTGAGGGCGGCTTCGGGGCTGCTGACTGTATCGGCAGCTACGAAATAGCGTGGCTCCGAGCTTTGAAACACCATGGCGTGGGCGTAGCCGTAGCCTTGAAGCCGTGTGCACATCTCCCGGGCGTTGAAGCGTTGCTTGAATTGCCCTACTATGATGCAGTATGGCTTGGCCGACGGCGACGGACGTCCCGGAGTGGCATGGGTAGGCGTGGTTTTGGGCTGGGCAGCAGAGGCTGAAGTTTTGTCAACAGCAGGGCGTATCCACTCTATGCGGTATTGCAGGGTGCTGTCGCCGATGTGGGTCACGACCGGACGTCCGCCTGTCTGCATAGCCGCACGGGCCACGGAGTCAAGATACTCGTCCTCGCCTGTGTGACGGGCTTTGATGGTGGTCTCATAAGCCTCGCGGTAATGCTTCTCCGACGGCTTGCAGCCGGTGGAGATGCTTGCGGCCAGTGATATGGCACACGCCAGTATAGTAAGGTGGTGTTTTTTCAAAATGCCTGTTTGTGATTGTTTTGTAGCTATTAAGGACTGCGGTTTGCGCCACTGACTTAAGCAGTCGTAGATACTTGAATAGCGTTCATATGTAGTAGGGACATGCCATGGCATGTCGCCTCAAGCCATGCTAATGATGGGTGTCTCGTTAGCAGACATGCCATGGCATGTCCCTACTACGATGTGTGCATTCCTTAAGTTAGTGACATTGTGCCATGGCATGTTCCCTACACTACGGGGGGTGCGATTCCTTAAGTCAGTTTTCGAGGATGTACATCTCGCGCGGTGCGAAGGTCATCTCGGGTGTGATGGTGACTTTCTTGCCGGTGAGCATGTCGGTGAGCGTCGTGCCGTAGGGGAGGATTTCGGCAGTCTGCTCCATGTTCATGGTCTTGGGGGCGTCGTTGCCGTTCATCATCACTACGACCTGCTTGTCGCCGAGACGACGCTCATACACATACACACCCTGCTGGGGCATGAAATGTTTGAGGGAGCCTTTGGCCACCACATCGTTGCCCTTGCGCCAGTTGAGCACCTTGCGCATGAAGTCGAGTGCTTCTTTCTGCTTGTCAGAGAGGCCTTCGCCGGTGAACACGTTGACATCCTTGTCGCCGGGGAAACCTCCGGGCATGTCCTTGCGTATATAGCCGTCGCTGCCCTCCTTCGAGCCGTTCATAAGGATTTCGGTGCCGTAATAGAGCTGCGGTATGCCGCGTGTGGTGAGCAGGAACGCTATGGCCTGTTTCCACCATCCGAGGTTTTCAGGCTCTTCGAGCAGGAAGCGGTCGGTGTCATGGTTGTCAAGGAATGTCAGAATCTTCGAGGGGTTGGGGAAGAGGTAGTCAAGGGCCAGATGGTCATACATCTCGTTGAGGCCGTTCCATGGGTCGGTCTGGGATGAGAACGCATTGCGAGCCTTGAGTGACAGCACGAAGTCCATGACTGTCTCCAGCTCCGAATCGCCGTGGGGATTTACCTTCGAGCCTCTCTGCCAGTAAGCCTCTCCGCCTTCGGTGCCGTACCAGCATTCGCCCACTATATTGAAGAAGGGATATTCCTTGCGTACGTCGCGCAGCCACTGTGCCATGGCCTTGAAGTCGGCATAGGGGTGTGTATCCATGCGTATGCCGTCTATCTTGGCGTCCTCAATCCACCAGATGGAGTTCTGTGTGAGGTATTTTGCAAGATGCTTGTTGCGCTGGTTGAGGTCGGGCATGGCTTCGACAAACCATCCGTCCACGGTGCGGCTGTAGTCATAGTCGCTCACATAGGGGTCATGTACGGTGGAGAGGCGGTAGTTGGTCTGGATATAGTTGTCGGAATTGTTGTACCAGTCGGCTGAGGGTGCATCCTTGCGCCATGGGTGGTTGGAGCCGGAGTGGTTGAATATCATGTCCATAACCACCTTGATGCCGCGTTTGTGGGCTTCTTCGATGAATGCTTTCCACTCCTCGTTGGTGCCGAAGCGCGGATCTATGCGGTAGTAGTTGGTGGTGGCATAGCCGTGGTATGAGCCGCCGGGCATGTCGTTTTCAAGCACCGGGCACACCCATACGGCAGTGACTCCGAGAGAGTCTATATAATCAAGGTGTTTTTGCAGTCCGCCGATGTTGCCTCCGTGACGGGCGTTAGGGTCGTTGCGGTCGGCGGTGATGGGGTAGTCGAGGTCTTTGACAGCCTTGTCCTCTTTGCGTCCGTCAGAAGCGAAGCGGTCAGGCATGACCAGATACAATACGTCCGACGAGTCAAAGCCTTTGTAGTCCTCGGGCGCCTTGGTGCGGGCTTTAAGCTCGTAGGGGAGGGTCAGGGACTTTTTGCCATCCTTGAATTTCAGGTCCATGGTGCCCGGCTTTGCATCCTTGCCTATGGCGAGATAGAGCAGCATGTAGTTAGGGCTTTCAAGTCTGACCTGTTCGGCTAAACGTACATCGGGATAATCTACTGTGACAAGGCTGTTGCCTATGTCTTTGCCATGTACCATTACTTGCAGCGTGTCTTGCTGCATGCCGGTCCACCAATAGGGCGGTTCCACACGGTCTATCGAGAGATTGGCTGCAGAGCAAAGTCCGGCGGTTGACAAGGCCGCGCATGCGAGGGATGTAAGAAACTTTTTCATAGGATTCTGATGGTCGTAGATGAGTGATAGGTGATAGGTATTAGTTTTATAAAATATATATGCGGCAAGAGCCTTCACAAAGGTACAAAATAATCTGATAGCAAGCGGTGTGGATATGAAAGTTATTAACAAAAACAGAAGTTATTGACATTTTCAGAAAAGTTATCAACATTTTCATAAAGTTATTGACATTGCATCAACATTCGTCAGGTTTTTATCAACATTATGGACTTTTTACCGTAATCCGGCTGTTTTGACGGGATATGCTTCTGCGATGTGCATATCGTTTCTTTGCCGGGACAGGCAGCAAGCGGTGGTTCTTAACATTCTGACTTAACATGTTTTAAGTTGGTGAAATCTTAAGTTTGTTAAAAAAAGTGTAAATTTGCGCTTCGTATGCTTAAAAGAGCCTCGTATATATTCATCATATCTATGTTTGCGCTCATGTGTGGATGCAGCCACGACCTTGACAATGGCCTTGGAGACGCTGATGCCGGGTTCATCGCGCCACATGTATATGTGGACGGAGATGATGCTCCGGATGTCGGGGAGTTTTCGCTCACTCTGTCCGACGGTCGGGGCAAAGAGCATACATGGGACAATCTGGCCGCGTTTTCATCAAAGCAGGGCTTCCGCCCCGGACGTTATGTGATGTCCGCCTCCTATGGCAGCGAAAATGCCGAGGGCTTCGGCAAGCCTTTCTATACAGGCAGTGCATCGTTTGACGTGGTCCCCAACGAAACTGCTGATGTGGCCCTGCACTGCAAGAGGGTCAACGTGGCTCTGTCGTTGGATGTCGATGAATCGTTTTCTTCGAAGATGAGCGAATATAAGGTCATATTCCACTCCGAAGGAGGCGGTTATTTTGATTATACTGCCGGCGAGAATGAACTGCTTTATCTCAGGCACGGCGAAGTGGAGATGTTTCTGCACTTCACGCTTGCCGACGGCCGCACAGCGTCAGTGTTGATGTACCGTCTGCAAGCCTCGGAGGGTGCTGATCTGTCGTTCGTCCTGTCGGCTGATGAAAGTGCTGTAATGCTTGATGTGGCCGGACACGGACAGCGCATCCTTGAACTTACCCCCGAGCTTTTCTCATCTGCCGCTCCTGTGATAGTGCCTGACGGATTTACTTCGGGAGAGCCTATGGATGTGGTGGAGGGTGTCATGCCGTCCGCCCCGGTAGTGTTCCATGTGTCGTCGGCACATCGGCTCAGGGAGGTGGTCCTGACGGTGCAGCCTCCGTCGTTGCTTGCGTTAGGCATAGCCCGTGAAATCAATCTGCTGGGCACTGATGTCTCTGCCATGGAGCAGCTGACGCAGTATGGAGCCACTGTGTCAGTAAGTGACGGCGGAAGGTCGCTGACGCTTGATATAACCGCGCTGCTGACCCATCTCAAGGCTGCCGACATGCAGCTTGTCAATGATGCCCAAGGGCGTCAGATGCTACCTTCGTTTTCTCTCATCGCCATCAACGACCTCGGGCAGGTAAGCCTTCCGGTTACACTTGAGGTAGACCTCCGCCCCATGGATATAGAGGTGCTGCCGCCTGACAAGGTAGAGGCCGGCGCATCTGCGGCTACGGTCAGGGTCAAGGCTACTTCGGGCGATTTTGTACGTCATCTCAGCGTGTACACGTCAGACAACGGAGGCGTCTCATGGGAGAACCAAGCCGTGACAGCCTCGTCAGAGGTGTCTTCTGGGGTCTACGATGTGGCTTTCAGTCTGCCGGAGTCGGTATATTCGTCCGTCAAGGTGCGAATGGACTATCTCGGACAGACGGCGGCTACGTTTGACCTGTATTTCATATCTCCCTCCTATACCATAGATGTCGACGCATTCGCGTCGCATATGGTTGTGAGAATCAACGGAGCTACTGCACGGGCTTCGCAGACCATAGCATCGTCGGCTTATGTATATGTCAATGGTGCCCCGGCCAATATATATATGCGTGACGCTGACAACGGCCTGCTGTATGTGACAGGTCTGACCCCGTCGACATCATACGCTGTCGCATCCACGGTGTTCCGTCATCCCGACAGTGACGATTTCACACCTGCGGTACATATAACCACCGAAGACGTCATGCAGCTGCCCAACGGGACTTTTGAGGAGACGGAAGAGGTCATCAACTGGGAAGGTCTGCCCATGGGAGGCCGGTATTCGCAGAATGCTATGCCTCTGTTTAACCGTCAGAACCTTGCAGATGTGACGGCGAGCCAGCCCAAAGCACCGTGGGCCTCGGTGAATGAAAAGACATTTTATCTCGGCGCCGCCAACCCTAATACCTGGTATATGCAGCCCTCGACCATGGAAAGCGCGAACATCATCAGTGGTGCGGTGTCCATCAAACTCGTCAGCGTGGCATTTGACCCGGCCGGCGTTGCAATCGCTCCATACCGCCAGGTTTCTGCTCCGTTTATCAGCTATAACCCAAATATTCCTGACATACGTTACCGGTCGGCCGGCAAGATATTCTTAGGCACATATGCTTACAATGGAAGTGCCGAAGAGTATCAGGAAGGCTATCCGTTCGGGTCTCGTCCGTCGGCCATCAACGGCATTTACCGTTACTATCCCGGCGGTGGGTCTCCCGAAGATTGCGGAAGGGTCGATATCTCTTTGTGGGGCTCGGTCAACGGCCAGTACCGCGAGCTGGCGCACTCTACAGGCAAGCTCTATCCGAGTGCCACCAATGCCTCGTTCAGTGTCCCCATCCGCTATCCGATATTCGGAGCCAAAGCCTCCACGATAAAGGTCATGATTTCTTCGTCATATGATATAGGCGACATCGAATATGAGTCGCGGCATATCGTAACCTCTCCTGACGCGCAGTCGGCATCCTCGCTTGGCAGCGTTCTGGAGGTTGACGAGCTTACGCTGTCATACTGATGGCGACACGACGGTATTGAATAGGGATAACAGATTATTTATCACGACAATAGGAAACAATAACTAAGCACATAGACACAACATTTTTTTATGTTTAAAATCCGAGACCTAAAGTTATGCTGCCGAGCCATGGCTCTGGTTGCTGTGTCCGGGCTGCCGGCTGCTATGGCCGCAGGGCAAGAAACTCCGGTGGAGTTGCAACCGGCCGGTGTGGCTGCTGCCTCCACTGCTGATACCGATACCATCCCTGTATTCGAGCGCGGAATCCAGCAGCTCAAATTTATCCCTAAGGGACAATGGATAGCCGGCGTCAGCGTAAGCTACGCCCAGGAGCATGCTGACAATTATACATTCTTTGTCATCGAGAACCTCAATGGCGATACATATTCGTTTAAAGTGAGTCCCACGGTGCTGTATGCTTTCAAGGACAATCTGGGCATAGGCGGACGCTTTGCCTATCAGCGCACGCGCACGCAGCTTGACTCAGGATTGCTCAATCTCGGCGAAGACACGAATTTTGACGTGGACCATCTCTACAGCATAGGACACAACTTTTATGTGGCCGGCGTGTTCCGCAACTATCTGTCGATAGGCAACAGCATGCGTTTCGGTTTCTTCAACGAGGTGCAGCTGCAGCTGGGCGGCGGCCAGTCAAAGCTCACCAACGGCGTGGGCGATGATTTTACGGGTACCTACGAGACCAATTTCTCGCTCAGCGTGGGCCTGCAGCCGGGTATGGTGGTGTTTCTCAACAACTATTCGGCGGTGGAGGTCAATGTCGGTGTGCTCGGATTCAACTACCGCCACACCAGTTCCACACGTGACCAGATCTACGACTCGCACCACAACAGCAAGTTCGCTAATTTCCGTATCAACCTGTTTTCAATCCAGTTCGGCGCAACATTCTACATATGAAAACCTCCATTTTTATCCGTCGCGTGACATGCGCCATTATGATTGCGGTTTCGGCATCTGCAGTAACGTATGCCGACGAACGCCCTGCATCCAAGAGTCCCGAGGTACAGTATCCTATACGCAAGAAAGACAAGACACCTGCATTCGAGCCGCTTCCGGATCTGGTTATTGTCGACGGGGATACGGTCAGCATGATATTGCCCGAACGTAACTGGGGCCGCTTTGACCGCGGGCTGTTCAACTATCTGTTTCTGCCCAAAGGCCAGTGGATCGCCGGCCTCAATGCCAGCTATGCCAGTTTTGATGCCGAAAATGTCGCCATACTTGATGTGCTCAAGGATTTTGACTTCAATGGCGAGATGTATTCCATACGTCCGTATATCTCGTATGTATTCAGCAACAACAATACTGTCGGCCTGAAATTCAACTACATACGTTCGGATGCCCGTCTGGGTAATCTGTCGGTGGAGTTTGACGAGGATACTAATTTCGACATCCGCGATGTGCATTACTATGACCAGTCGTTTGGAGCTTCGGTATTCTACCGCCATTACATAGGTCTGAGCCGTGCCAAGCGTTTCGGTGTGTTCAATGAGGTGGACCTGTCGTTTAATTCAGGCTCGGGACGTTTCCGCCGTACTATAGGCGGTGTCAGCAAGGAGACCTCGACCAATACCACATCGGTGGCACTCAACTTTTCGCCCGGCCTGACTGTGTTTGTGATGGACTATGTATCGTTCAACATTTCGTTCGGAGTGTTTGGTGTGCATCTCACCAACCAGCATCAGATTACCGACGGTGTTGACGAAGGCTCACGGTTTTCATCGGGTGCCAACTTCAAGTTTAATATCTTTAATATCAACTTCGGCCTCGGAGTACACATCTGATTATAACACATATCATTATGCGCAAGATACATATTCCGGGAGCCCCGGCATTAATCGCCATATTGCTTATAGCCGCTTCGGCTGTAAGCTGCATCAAAAATGACATACCGTATGCACGTATCGTGCCTGTGTTTACCGTGTTTGAGGTAGAACATCAGATGCGTGACGCGCAGATAGATTCAGCTACTCGCTCCATTGTGGTCACGCTTGACGAGTATGCCGATATACAGAATGTCGTTGTCACTGATTTTGCCCTCTCGGAGGGCGAACTGACCAATCCGTCAAGTCTGGCGGGCACGATAGACCTCTCATCGCCATATGTGGTGTCTACGCAGCTCTATCAGACCTATGACTGGACTATAACCGCCGTGCAGGACATCGAGCGACGTTTTGCCATCGAGGACCAGATAGGCGCATCGGAAATTGATGTGGCTACACACACTGTCAAGGCCAGCTATCCGAGCATCAGGGATATTGCGGCGGTCAAGGTCAACGATATCAAGTTGGCCGGCCCCGAGGCCGTGATGACTCCCGACCTCAACGGCCAGATTGTGGATTTCACCAATCCGGTGACGGTGACTGTCGAAGAATTCGGTCGCCAGACTGTATGGACCATCACCGTCGAGTCCACTGACATGGTGGTGTCAGTCAACTCGGTGGATGCGTGGACTCAGGTGGCATGGGTGTATGCCTCGGCTCAGGAAGGACTCGATGTGACATTTAATTACCGTGAAGCAGGGCAGTCGCAATGGTTGTCGGCTCCGGCTTCATGGGTTACGGTAGAGGGCGGTGCGCTGACATGCTGTCTGCGCCATCTGTCGCCGCTGACCAACTATGAGGTACAGGCAGTGAGCGGCGATGACAAGTCTCTCGTGACAAAATTCTCTACGGGCGACAATCCGCAGGTGCCCAACAACCGCTTTGACAACTGGTGGAAAAACGGCAAGATATGGAATCCATGGGCACAGGACGGCGAGCCTTGGTGGGATACCGGCAACAAGGGTGCCACTACCCTCGGCGAGAGCAACACGGTGCCCACAGATGACACGTCAGACGGTACAGGACAGGCTGCCAAACTGATGAGCCGCTTTGTCGGCATCGGCCCGTTAGGTAAGCTGGCTGCCGGAAATATTTATGCCGGCGTGTTTGTGCGTGTCGACGGCACTAACGGCATCCTCCACATGGGTCGTCCGTTCACGTCGCGTCCCACACGCCTCCATGGGTATTTCAAGTATGAGGGAGGTGCCATCAACCGCACGTCTTCAGACTTCAAGGACCTCAAGGGGACACCTGACCAGGGTATCATATGGGTGGCTCTTATAGATGCCGACGGCCCATATGAAATCCGCACCAATCCGTCAAACCGACGTCTTTTTGACCGCAATGACCCTTGCGTGATAGCCTACGGAGAGATGCTGCAACAGGAGGATGTCAACGAGTACCGCGAGTTTTACGTGGATTTCAACTACAACTCCACATCGCGTGTGCCCAAATATATCCTGATTACGGCTTCGGCAAGCAAGCTAGGCGATTACTTCACCGGATGCGACCAGGCCACCATGTGGCTTGACAACATCGACCTCGTCTACGATTACGATGATTGAGGCGTGTTTTGAAAATTATTTTGTAAATTTGTCAAAATAATATTTGCCCACGACAAGCAATGATAGACAAGATAAACGCGCTGCGCGACGAAATCGCAGCACTGACAGCCTCTGATGCAGCTCAGGTAGAGGAGCTGCGCATAAAGTATCTGAGCAAGAAGGGCTCGGTTTCGGCTCTTTTTAACGATTTCCGCACTGTGCCTGCTGACCAGAAGCGTCAGATCGGTCAGGCTCTCAACGAGCTGAAGAATCTCGCCACCGATAAAATCAATGCCCTGCGCGAGGCTCTTGAAAACGCTGATACCGTTGACGTCGATCTCGACCTGACACGTACATCGGCTCCGCGTCAGCTCGGAAGCCGTCATCCGCTTTCGATAGTGCGTGACGATATTATCGCGATTTTTGACCGTCTCGGTTTTTCTATAGCCGAAGGCCCTGAAATCGAGGATGACTGGCATGTGTTCTCATCGCTCAACTTTGCAGCAGATCATCCTGCGCGTGACATGCAGGATACATTTTTCATCGCTCGCAACCCTGAGGTGCTGCTGCGCACCCACACTTCGTCAGTGCAGTCGCGTGTGATGGAGACCACCAAGCCCCCTATCCGCATCATATGCCCGGGACGTGTGTATCGTAACGAGGCTATTTCGGCCCGTGCCCACTGCTTCTTCCATCAGGTGGAAGCTCTCTACGTTGACCGCAACGTATCGTTTGCCGATCTGCGTCAGACACTCCTTTACTTTGCTCGTGAGATGTTTGGCCCCGACACCAAGATACGTCTGCGCCCGAGCTACTTCCCCTTCACAGAGCCTTCGGCTGAGATGGATATTTCCTGCAATCTGTGTGGCGGCAAGGGCTGTTCGTTCTGCAAGGGCACCGGTTGGGTGGAAATCCTCGGCTGCGGCATGGTCGACCCCAATGTGCTTGAAGCATGCGGCATCGACAGCAAGGAATATACAGGTTTCGCACTCGGCATGGGCGTGGAGCGTATCACCAATCTCAAGTATCAGGTCAAGGATTTGCGCCTGTTCTCTGAAAATGACCGACGCTTCCTGCTGCAGTTCCGCAGTGCCCGTTGATTTGACCCCTCGGTTGATATGACACTCCTCAACATCATAGGTGATTGTGCGCTCGTGGCTCTCGGCGGAGGGCTGGGGGCACTGTCGCGTTATGGCGTGGTGCAGCTGCCTTTTCTTGACCATGACAAGTATTACTTCACCGTGGCCATCAATATCACCGGCTGTCTGGTCATAGGATTTCTGTGGGCGTTGTTTCAGCATCTCGGATTGCCTAAATGGGTCTATCTCGTAGCCCTGACAGGTTTTCTGGGTGGCTACACTACATATTCGGCGTTCACGCTTGACGCCATGCAGCTGATACAGAACGGACGCATCGGTGAGATGCTCTTCTATGTGGCTATCACTGTGGTCGGCGGCCTTGGAGCGTGTGCTTTGGGACTGTTCGGCACCGAGAAGCTGCTCCGGATGATATGACACCATGTGATGCTATGACTGTAGAGGAGAGATTCAAAGGTATCATAGAGTACTTCCTTGAGGCTATGCCCGAGGCGGCTACGGAACTGCATTACGACAATCCTTACCAGCTGCTGGTGGCCGTGATTCTGTCAGCCCAGTGTACCGACAAGAGGGTCAATATGATAACTCCTCCGCTTTTTGAGGCGTTTCCTACTCCGCAGGCCATGGCACAGGCCGGTCTTGAGGACATATATCCCTACATTAAATCGGTCTCGTATCCTAATAATAAGACTAAATCGCTTCTCGGCATGGCCAAAACCCTTGTGGAGAAGTTTGACGGCCAAGTGCCTTCGTCCATTGACGAGCTTCTGACCATACCCGGTGTGGGGCGCAAGACCGCCAATGTGATTCTTGCCGTGGTCTATGACAAACCGGCCATGGCTGTTGACACCCATGTGTTCAGAGTGAGCGAGCGCATCGGGCTTACCACTGATTCACGCAGCCCTCTGCAGACCGAGCAGCAGCTGATTAAATATATACCGGAAGAACTTGTCACTCGGGTCCATCACTGGCTAATACTCCATGGCCGTTATGTATGCAAAGCCCGTAGGCCTGACTGCATGGAGTGCGGCATCCGCGCATATTGCCGCCACTACAATTCATCAAAGGAATAAACCAACTCATTTTTATCACATATATACGCGCTATGAAGCAGGTCAAACGTAAAGATCTGATGCAGTTTGTCAGATACCTGTTGGTCGGAGTCATCAACACATTGGTGACGCTCATAATCATATATATATGCAAGGGCATAATAGGTATAAATCCATGGGTCTCTAATTTCATAGGATACGTGGGGGGAGTAATCAACTCCTTCCTGTGGAACAAACTCTGGGTATTTCATAGCCACAGCAAAGGATGGCAGGGAGAGGGGCTTAAGTTTGTCATCGGTTTTGCCCTCTGTTACGGGCTGCAGTTTGCTGCCACATGGCTGCTGACCAACTATGTTATCTATGACGATTTCCTCGTGTCGCTGGGCGGATTTGCAGTGTCGGGATATGGAGTGGCCACTGTCATAGGCATGATGGTCTACACCATGGCCAATTTCGTCTACAACCGCCTCGTCACCTTCCGCCAGATTAGCATGTGAGGTATAAAAAGTGTTAAAAAGCATATCTCGTTTAGGATTCTATAACCTTAATAATCAAATTTTTGTTTATTTTGCATGACTTAAAATTGGCCATGCAAAGACATCTTCTGACTTTTATCGTGCTCATAGTGTGCGGTACTGTGAGTTTACGTGCATCCAACAGCATTCTCGGTGAGGCGATGGTGCTTCCCGAGGATATGTGTGAATTTGTGCGTCAGCATAACCCCGATTTCTCCATAGAGATAGCCGAAGCCTACTATGAGATAGGGTCGCGCTACGGGATACGTGGCGATGTGGCTCTGTGCCAGGCTATTATTGAGACCGGATGGTTTAAATTCCGTGACGGCACTGCCGTGACTCCCGACCAATATAACTACTGCGGTCTCGGAGTGACGCGCCTTGGTGTCAAAGGCAATGCTTTCAGTTCCATAAAGGAAGGGGTGACTGCTCAGATACAGCATCTCTATGCTTATGCTACGCGCAACAGCCTGCCCGATGGCGAAGAACTGGTCGATGCGCGGTTTAAACTCGTCAGTCGTGGCTGTGCTCCCACATGGGAGGGATTGAGCGGACGTTGGGCCGCCAACAAGTCGTATGGCAAAGACATCCTCAACCTCTACAGCAAAATGTCATCGCGCTACGCTGGCAGCAAAAAGAAAAAATCCGATAAAAAACCACAGGATAAGCCTGTGGAAATCATAACCCCTGTCCAGCCGGAAATCATAGTCAACGATGAATCCCTCATGGCATCGTCATCATATGATGGCGATAGCCGTTCGCAGGTACTTGACGGCTTGGGTATGGCTGCCGTGGCAGAGGAGCCGGTATTGTCGCCGGAAGAGTCTTCGGCCGAGGTCGTGCGCCAGGCGTTTGCTAACGTATCGGCTGATGAAGCCGATGCCTCCCATTGTCAGCCGGTATTCCCGGCAGTCCCGGCGCGTCTCATCCCGTACTTCATGGAGAAAGCCACCATCCACGCCCCGGCTGACTGACCGCCCCCTCGGAAATAACCGTCAGAAGCTGCAACGCCCAGCCATGTCATGGCTTGACAATCTATCAATCATATGAAATCATTAACTACAATCTTGCTACTCATGCTTGGCGCATTAGTGGCGTCGGCAGGGGAAACCATAGAGGCCCAAAAACCTCCGCGCTACACATCTTCTCTCGGTGTGAAAGGCGCGTTTGACCTTAACATCCCCGGAAAATGGACGTCGACCGACCCTGACGCGGTTAATACTGACAATTTCGGCTACGGAGGAGCTGCAGGTGTGGTATATCGTGTGATGCGTGACCGGCATTGGTTTTTGGAGCCGGGACTGATGTTGTCCTACAATGATTTCGGCATAGATTTGCTCGCTGACGGTTACACAGCATCCGCCAGAATCTCAAAATATGACATAGTTATCCCGTTGACCATAGGCTATCAGTTCGGACTGTTTGACGATAAGCGTATGAACGTGATGACCGGTTTTGAGGGAACTGTGTGTATGGGCGGAAGCATTTCCAAACCTGTCTACGATACTGACTACTCCCTCTACGGCTCCGATGGCATATGGCGGCGAGGCGACCTCAAATGGGGTTTCGGCGCAGGCTTCGTCTTTAACAACGTAGAAATAAACGTCATGGCATACCTCGGACTCGTCAACCAACTCAAACGCCCCGATATAGCCACATCGAGAGTCATCAACGAAAACACCGTTTGCATCTCCCTGACCTACTACTACCAGTGAGGTGTAATATGATGTTCAGGCTCGCAGAACGTTGCAGATCTGGAATTCAAGACCTCTGTTGGAGGTCAACATGTTAGGCCATGGTCATAAAAACTGTAGGTTTGGCGGACCATGGTGATACCATCCCATTCCGATAAATGCCTCCATCGGAGGCACACAGCCCCTGCATGGGTTGTGCGCCACCTATAGCGGCGAATTGGGAGCGTGACAATAACATAGGTCAGCCAATCCTAACGGATTGTATGACCCATGCCTAATATATGCGACCCCTCTGAGGTCGATATATCGAATTCGCTGCCGAATGCAAAAAAATATTGCGTGAGGCGTTGCAATACCGATGGAAATTCATTAATTTTGAAATTGCATCTTCTGAAGACCACGCCAATCATCGGGACAGCTTGGAGAAGCGGCTCGCGGCAGCAGAGTCATGGGAGGGCATTGAAAAATTTTTTAGGAAAGCGTTTATCAGACGCTTGATTCCTGACAGCTCAGAACTTCGCAACTTCTATGATCATCGTCAGGGATGAAGCAGCGGTAGATGCCTGTGGATATGTATATATCGTCAGCCATATGTCACACACTCATGTGACATGGGGACTGCTCGCAATTTACATATTGGCGTGGGCTTCTGCGTTGCTCGTCCGACGATGATGGGCAATGCGAAGGCCTTTGAGCTGTGGGACGGGTGACGATACAGTTCCCACGCTTTTCTTTTGCCAATATTTTGACATCCCTTGGGGACGGGATGACTGATCATTATCTATGAAAAACTTTTATCCGTTGGAAATCCCTCATGAAGCTTTTCGTACTATCAAGGGGACATGCAGCCAATATGGCGCATCTCCTCGTGAGATGGGGTTTATAATCGGAGCGGGAGCTGCCGTACCTGGTTACGAGGACCACTACATGGTGTGGACTCCAAATGAATCACACGACCAGTGGGACAACCGTCTGTCGGATGACGGAATGTATTTCATCGAGACCAATGTGGATGCCGACCGCATCCTGGCTCATATTGCCGACACGTGTAGCCGCCCATTCGTGCGACGCATAACCTATCTAAAGCGCCGGGGCAGCGACAGATTTGATTTCGTCGGCGTATTCCAGCCAGAGCCTTCCCTGTCACGCATAGCCCGCATGATGATATACCGCCTCATAGAGACCAATCTGCCCAAATTAGAAATCATCCCTTAAAGAATCCAACCATGAAAAAAGTAATTTTGACTATCTGCTTCCTGTTTTCAATCTTCATCGTGCTGGATGCTCAGACATTCACCTATGGAGACCTGCAATACACTGTCAATGAAGACGGATTCTCAGCAACCGTTGCATCTAATCAGAACTTTTCGGATTATACTATGGCAGTTCTTAATATCCCGCAAACTGTGGTTTACGAGGGCGTTTCGTTGGAGGTTACTGCCATTGGTGATGGCGCATTCAACAGCCATCATGATATTTTATGGTCGGTAATAAAAAAAGTAGTTCTTCCGTCATCGATTACGACTATCGGCAAAGAAGCGTTCTTTATGTGTATGGGATTGGAGGTGATAAATATCCCGGAGAACACGACTTATATTGGAGAAGCTGCATTTTCGGGTTGCGTAGCGTTGAAATCCGTTGATCTTCCTGATGGACTTAATGAACTCGGAGCGTCTGCGTTTGCATCCTGCACTGCCATGGAGTCCATTCATCTTCCAGCCGGACTTGAGGTTATCCAGAAGGAAACATTCCGTCATTGCGATGCCCTCACCACTATAAAACTCCCCGATTCACTGAAGCGGATCGAAGAAAAAGCATTCATGCTATGCCTCGGATTGAAGGAAATAGAGTGGGGCACTGGGTTAGAGTATATAGGGTATGAGGCTTTTATGCAGTGTGGAGCTCTTATGACTGTCGAAATTCCAGACTATGTTACCTATGTAGGAGTCGGAGCGTTTTCTTACTGTATTTAGAGCCTTATAACTAACCATAACTTACTATGACTAACCAAACATAAAA
>ERZ1027217.242-NODE-242-length-28968-cov-9.300453_pt1 | contig 28968 bp, 35 predicted proteins | sample MGYA00519268_ERZ1027217 | MGnify/ENA primary metagenome ERZ1027217 (study PRJEB26926, sample SAMN06164537) | human gut metagenome | biome: ENVO:00009003; feature: ENVO:2100002; material: ENVO:00002003 | host: Homo sapiens | place: USA | collected 2012 ...
GAAACAAAGTATCAACCGCCCGACAAAGGACCATCCACCCTTTTGACGGCAAAAACAAGGACAATTCATGAACAAGAACATCTTGAAAAACAGAAAAGCAATCCTATCCGCGGCACTTTTCATCGCCGCAACCGCCTCCGCTTTCGCGCAAGGAAACGGCATCGCGGGCATCAACGAAGCCACCTCTATGGTGAGTTCGTATTTCGACCCCGGAGTGTGACACGTGAGCCGTGTAAGTGATTGTGTAACTATGATTTAATTCATTGATTACACCTGCAATTCCGTTTGCAGTAGTCTGAGAGTACGTGCATTGCGAGTAATCTCTTTGTGCGAAGCTGCTCTGACAAAGTACCCTTTCCGAAAGGAATAGACCGAAGCGTGAGTGGAGGTTAAGGCAGATAACATCGTTCTGCCGAGGGGCGAGACTTGATGGTATGGTCAACCAATGTGAATGTCTGATAAACATCGTTACGAAGAACAAGCCAAATGATGTTGAGGGCTTCGCTCCAAAAAGCGAGGCTGTAGGCTTGAACCAAAAGGTGTGCAGTCGGTCAACTCCCTGTCCAGGTGGGGTTGCACGGACATAATGACTGCCGGTGGATAGGACAGACCTAACCCATTATCGTCACTTGCATGGAACGTGGTAAGCCCGTATCCCTCCCCCTCTTAGAGGAGGTAAGCAAGCCGCAAGGCAAGCCTATATGGGGTGCGGGTATAGGAACGTGGAAAAAGCGAATGCTGTTCTGTAATGGAGCGGATACGGATTGACCTCATTGCCATGTATGGCAGAGAGCCACATCATCCGACACGAAAGTGTGCCCACTTCCACAAGGTAACTCTTTACAATAAATTTATAGAACTTCTAAAGAAAGGAATGCAAATGAACAAATCGAAAGAAAAGTGTGCGCCTGAAAATATGGTCCTCTCTGATACCGAACGTTGGAAAAGCATTGACCGACACAAGGCAGAGGAGTATGTTCGGAAGCTGCAAGCACGTATTGTAAAGGCTCAAAGGGAAGGCAGACACGGCAAGGTCAAATCCTTGCAATGGCTGTTGACCCACTCGTTCTACGGTCGCTATCTTGCCGTAGTTCGGGTTACTACTAATAAGGGTAAAAACACCGCAGGAGTTGACCATGTAAGATGGTCATCCGATGCGGCAAAAGTCAAAGCTATTGACACACTCAAACGCCGTGGCTATCAACCGATGCCCCTGCGTCGTGTGGAAATACCGAAGAAGAACGGGAAGAAACGCCCCTTGGGAATCCCTACGATGAAAGACCGTGCGATGCAGGCTCTCTATCTGATGGCTCTCGACCCTATTGCGGAAACGACAGGCGACCAACATTCCTACGGCTTCCGTAAGTATCGCAGTTGTCAAGATGCAATAGCCCAATGTCACAATGTCCTTTCAAGGGATGTTGCTCCTAAATGGATTCTGGAGGGAGACATCAAAGGATGCTTCGACCACATCAGCCATGAATGGCTTCTTAACAATATCCCTATGGATAAGGAAGTATTAAGGAAATGGCTCAAAAGCGGTTATGTATTTAATGGAAGTCTTTTTCCGACTGAGGAGGGAACTCCACAAGGCGGCATAATTTCTCCCACTCTTGCCAATATGACTCTTGACGGGCTTCAATCCCTCGTCCAAAAGGCGGTCAAGCCTTACTGGCAACCAGTGCCTACTGCTTATGGACGCAAGTGGATTGAACCTAAAATCAATCTCGTGCGCTATGCTGATGATTTTATTGTCACTGCAAAGGATAAGGAAACAATTGAGAATGTTATCCTGCCCCTTATACGGCAGTTTATGGCAGAACGTGGACTGATGCTATCGGAAGAAAAGACAAAGATAACCCACATCAGTGAGGGTTTTGATTTTCTTGGCTTCAACATCCGAGAATACAAGTCCAACGGCAAACTTCTGACCAAACCGTCCAAAGATGCGATGAAGCAATTCTGCGATAAGGTTCGCACGAAGATAAAGAGCAACAAGTCGGCAAAGGCTTCCTCACTTATAAGGATGCTCAACCACATGATTCCCGGATGGACAAATTATTACCGTTACGGGGCATCATCGAAAGCATTCTCACGTGTGGACTACGAGGTGTACAAAACACTTTGGCAATGGGCAAAACGCAGGCATCCGAAAAAGGGTATGCACTGGATTAAAGACAGGTATTTCAAACAACTGCATGGACGTGAGTGGTGTTTCGCCACTATAACCAAGAACAAGAAGTCGGGCAAGGAAACGACTTTAAGTCTTAAAAGGCTGGCGGACACTCCCATATTGAAGTACGTGCGTGTTAGAACCAATACTAATCCATACGACCCTGCCGATGCTCCTTACTATGCACGGCGTAAGTCAAAGAACACGGAGAATCAACTACGTGAGATTGACGACTTGTTGCGTATGATTTGGATTCATCAAGAAATGCGCTGTCCAATCTGTGGAAAGATTATTGACGATGAACGAAGATGGACGACTATTAAGGAGACTGTCAACGGAAAGCCGTTTAAGATTCTCATACACAGTTCATGTAAGAACAAGAAGTTTAACCCTGATAATATTAGTAGGAAATGAGGCAGAACTATTCCTTCAGTAAGAATGGCAATGCGTTGCTTGAGCCGTGTGAGGGGAAACTCTCATGCACGGTTCTTAGAGGGGAAAGCCCCAGCAATGGGGCTGACCTACTCGACACCAAGTTGATTTATGCCATCGGAGCCGTAGTCGGCCTTATCGGGGGCGTGAAAGTCTATTCAAAGTTCTCGTCCGGCGACCCGGACACCTCGAAGACAGCCGCCAGCTGGTTCGGGGCGTGCATCTTCCTGATTGTCGCGGCCACCATCTTACGCTCATTCTTCCTGTAATATGGCGGAGTATCCTGTAAACAAGGGGATCGGGCGCAGTCCTGAGTTCAAAGGCTTGAAGAGCCAGTACCTGTTCATCTTCGCCGGAGGGCTGCTCGCCGTGTTCGTGCTGTTCGTCATCATATATATGATCGGTATCGACCAGTGGATTTGTATCGGATTGGGAGTAGCCTCCGCATCGGTGCTTGTCTGGGCGACCTTCCGCATGAACGCGAAATACGGTGAATGGGGACTGATAAAACTCCAGGCACTGCGCAGCCATCCCCGCTACATCATCAACCGGAGAAAATTCCTTCGGTTGTTCTCTTCAACCATCAAAAACAGAAAAGTATGAGAAACGTAATGAAAACAGCCACGCTGGAAAGCAAATTCCCGCTGCTCGCCGTGGAGAACGGCTGCATCATCAGCAAGGACGCGGACATCACCGTGGCCTACAGGGTGGAGCTGCCCGAACTTTTCACGCTGACCCGTGCAGAGTACGAGGCGATGCATTCCACCTGGGCGAAAGCGGTCAAGGTGCTGCCGAACTACAGCATCGTGCACAAGCAGGACTTCTTCGTGGAGGAGGGCTATAAGCCGGACATCTGCAAGGACGGCCTCAGTTTCCTGAGCCGCAGTTTCGAGCGGCACTTCAACGAGCGTCCGTACTTGCAGCACACCTGCTACCTGTTCCTTACCAAGACCACGAAGGAGCGCAGTCGCACGACCAGCAGTTTCAACGCGCTGACACGCGGGTTCATCATCCCGAAAGAGATGCAGGACAAGGAGACCGTCAGCCGTTTCTTGGAGTGCTGCGGCCAGTTCGAGCGTATCGTGAACGACAGCGGCCTGCTCCGTCTTGACCGCCTGTCCGACAATGAGATTACCGGGACGGACACTTCGCCAGGTATCATCGAGAAGTATTTTTCGCTCTCGCAGGAGGACACCGCCTGCTTGCAGGACCTCTCGCTCGGAGCGGGGGAAATGAAGGTGGGTGACAACTACCTCTGCCTGCACACCCTTTCCGATCCGGAAGACCTGCCGTCGGGCGTGGCGACAGACACACGCTACGAGCGTCTCTCAACCGACCGAAGCGACTGCCGCCTGTCATTCGCCGCTCCGATAGGGATATTGCTCACCTGCAACCATGTCGTGAACCAGTACCTCTTCATCGACGATTCGGCGGAGAATCTGCGGAAGTTCGAGCAGACTGCGAGAAACATGCACTCGCTATCCCGCTACAGCCGCTCCAACCAGATTAACCGCGAATGGATCGAGGAGTATCTGAACGAGGCGCACAGCAAGGGGCTCTCGTCCATCCGTGCGCACTGCAATGTCATGGCGTGGAGCGATGACCGCGAGAAGCTCAAGCGTATCAAGAACGATGTCGGCAGCCAGCTGGCATTGATGGAGGCGAAGCCGAGGCACAACATGGTGGATGTGCCTACCTTGTTCTGGGCGGCGATACCCGGAAATGCCGGTGATTTCCCTTTCGAGGAGAGTTTCTACACTTTCATAGAGCAAGCCTTGTGCCTGTTCATCGGAGAGACCTCCTACAAGGATTCCCTTTCACCGTTCGGCATCCGCATGGTTGACAGGCTGACCGGGAAACCCGTCCATCTGGATATTTCCGACCTGCCTATGAAGAACGGCACGATAACGAACCGGAATAAATTTATCCTCGGACCGTCCGGCTCAGGCAAGTCTTTCTTTACCAACCACATGGTGCGCCAGTATTACGAGCAGGGAGCGCACGTGCTGTTGGTGGATACGGGAAACTCCTATCAGGGGTTGTGTAACCTTATCCACGCACGGACATACGGCGAGGACGGCATCTATTTCACCTACGAGGAAAACGACCCGATTGCCTTCAATCCATTCTATGTGGAGGACGGTGTTTTCGACATCGAAAAGAAAGAGTCCATCAAGACGCTTATCCTCACCCTGTGGAAGCGTGACGACGAGCCGCCGACACGTGCGGAAGAGGTGGCTTTATCCAATGCGGTAAATCTCTTTTTAGAGAATATCCGCATGGACATCAGCATCAAGCCCTCTTTCAACACCTTCTACGAGTTCATCCGGGACGAGTATCAGGACATCCTTCGGGAGAAGCGTACCCGCGAGAAGGATTTTGACGTGTGGGGTTTCCTGAATGTGCTTGAACCTTACTATCGCGGAGGAGAATATGACTTCCTTCTCAACTCTGACAAACAGCTTGATTTGTTAGGTAAACGCTTCATTGTCTTCGAGTTGGACAATATCAAGGACAACAAGGTACTGTTCCCGATAGTCACCATTATCATCATGGAAACCTTCATCAACAAGATGAGGAAATTGAAAGGCATCCGCAAGATGATATTGTTGGAAGAGGCGTGGAAAGCCATCAGCAAGGAGGGTATGGCGGAATATCTGAAATACCTCTTTAAGACCGTCCGCAAGTTCTTCGGAGAGGCGGTGGTGGTCACGCAGGAGGTCGAGGACATCATCTCGTCGTCCATTGTCAAGGGCACCATCATCAACAACAGCGACTGTAAGATTCTTCTTGACCAGCGGAAATATGTCAACAAGTTCGATGAGATACAGGCGTTGTTCGGCCTTACCGACAAGGAACGTGCGCAGATTCTCTCCATCAACATGGCGAACAACCCTTCCCGGAAATACAAGGAGGTGTGGATAGGCTTGGGCGGAACGCAGTCGGCGGTCTATGCTACCGAGGTATCGCTTGAGGAGTATTATTGCTACACGACCGAGGAAACGGAAAAGCTGGAACTCATGCGCCTTACGGACAAACTCGGCGGTAACATAGAGCTTGCAATAAGGCAGCTCGCAGAGAGCAAACGTAACAGTAAGTAACATTCAAAAATCAAGAAAGACATGAAATTTACCGAATGGATAAGACATCGGATTGTCGGTCGCTTCCGGGAACCGGACTACCGGGAATTGCAGGAGATTGCTCAAAAAGCCAAACGTCTTGCCGGTGTGTATAATCACGGGGAACTTGCAAAGCTTATCCGGGAGTACAGTCATTCGGAAAAAGCTATTGAACAGATCGCCCTGCTGATAGCGAAATCCGAACCCTTCGTTTCTCCCATATCAACGATGAACAAGGAATCCGTAGATATGATGGATGTATTGACGGATACTCCATTTATGGCGAAACACGGCTCTCAACTGACGGATATACCACCATGGGAAGCCACATCAGTGCATGGTTTGTTCGCAATGTACACCATTATGCGTGATTGGGGATGTACGAAATATCCGATGAATAGAATTGAACGCCCGCCACATAGTGAAGTAATACCCGCAATAAGAATATTGGACTTCCAGAGAAAGAGCCGGGATGTATCTGAACTATGCGAACTCGCCTCATACAGCATGGTGCCATCGACCTACGTCAAGCTGCGCTATGGCATTGAGGACAAATGCAGTACCTATGAATGGCTCGAAAGCTATCTGATGGACAGGGATGACTGCTGCATTGAGCCTGATGTCAGGATGAACATTCCCCGTATAGAAGCCGAGATGTGCGCGGCGGCTGAAAAGGCGGTTGAGAATATCCCCGGAGTCCGTCTACCGGACTTCTATCTTGAGGGACTTAACCGGGAGCTTTACAAATTAGGGCGTATCGCCGTGTCACCGGATGCTTCAAACGACCTTATCAATGTGCAACCGGATTTTCTGATCAAATACGGTATTGACAAGACCGCAGCCCCGGAAGAACAATCCCGTCAGGCACAGAAAGCCTACAAAGAACTGGATGACAGATTAGTCCGGGTTACCAGCCGCAGACCGTATGCTGACGAATTCTTCGCATCCCTCAGACACGGGAAAGAAAAAGTGGCAGAGGTAGACCGTCCGAGACCGGTACACAAGCCTATCCTCCGTAACCCGCCGTCCAAAGGGCGAAAAATGGGACTTTGACTTTCAACAGATTTTTATTCACCAATTAAAACAGAAACATCATGAAAAAGAAAATCATCGTGCTGTGTATGGGCTGCTTTTTGGTCAGCCTCACGGCGAAAGCGCAATGGGTCGTGACCGACCCGACCAATCTCGCGCAAGGTATCATCAATGCCACGAAAAACATCGTGCAGACATCCACGACGGCTTCGAATATGATAAAAAATTTTCAAGAAACCGTCAAAATCTACCAGCAGGGAAAGGAGTTTTATGACGGTCTTCGCAAGGTCAAGAACCTTGTCAGGGATGCCCGCAAGGTGCAACAGACCATATTGATGGTCGGCGACATCACGGACATCTATGTAAACAGTTTCGAGCGTATGCTCAACGACCCGTATTTCACACCGGAGGAACTGAGCGCCATCGCATTGGGATATACCAAGCTGCTGGAGGAGAGTGCTCACCTGCTGAATGACTTGAAGACGGTGGTCAACGAGAACGGTCTGTCGATGAATGACAAGGAGCGTATGGATATCATCGACCGGTGCTATACCGATATGCTCCAGTACCGCAGTCTGGTGCAGTATTACACCAACAAGAACATCGGTGTATCCTACCTGCGTGCCAAGAAGCAGAACGACCTTGACCGTGTGATGTCCCTCTACGGCTCGCCACACGAGCGTTATTGGTAATCCTAAATCCGTATGCTTATGGTATTGTTGGCAGCAAATTTTGAAAACCTGCATCAGATTCTGCAAAATCTGTATGTGGATATGATGCCGCTCTGCTCGCAGATGACAGGCGTCGCCAAGGGACTTGCGGGATTGGGAGCCTTGTTCTATGTGGCTTACCGTGTATGGCAGTCGCTGGCAAGAGCGGAACCGGTCGATGTGTTTCCGCTACTCCGTCCCTTTGCACTGGGTCTGTGTATCATGTTCTTTCCCACGCTTGTACTGGGCACGCTCAACAGTGTCATGTCACCCATCGTAAAAGGTACGCACACGATTCTGGAATCGCAGACCTTCGACATGAACGAGTACAGGGCGCAGAAAGACAAGTTGGAGTTCGAGGCGATGAAGCGCAATCCCGAAACCGCCTATCTGGTCGATAAGGAGTCCTTCGACAACAAACTGGACGAGTTGGGCGCGTTGGATGCGATTGAAGCCTGCGGGATGTATGTGGACCGGGCGATGTACAACATGAAAAAGGCGGTGCAGAATTTCTTCCGCGAACTGCTGGAGCTGATGTTCAATGCCGCCGCCCTTGTCATCGACACGCTGAGGACATTCTTCCTGATAGTCCTTTCGATACTCGGGCCGATTTCATTCGCCATATCCTGTTGGGACGGCTTTCAGGCCTCGCTCAGCCAGTGGTTCGTCCGCTATATCAGCATCTACCTGTGGCTTCCGGTCAGTGATCTGTTCAGCAGCGTGCTGGCAAGGATACAGGTGCTGATGCTCAAGCAGGACATCGAGCAGCTTGCCGATCCCAATTTCATCCCTGACGGCTCCAACGGAGTGTATATCACATTCCTTATCATCGGCATCATCGGGTACTTCACCATCCCGACGGTCGCCAACTGGATTATCCAGGCCGGCGGTGGCGCAGGCAACTACGGCAAGAACGTGAGCCAGACGGCAGCCAAGACCGGTTCCATCGTGGGAGGCGCGGCAGGTGCCGCGGTGGGCAATGTGGCAGGAAGGCTTATCAAGTAATCACATAAAAACAACATTGAAATGGAATTCAAATCATTAAAAAACATCGAGAGCAGTTTCAGACAGCTCCGCCTGTTCGGGATAGTCTATCTCTGCGTATGCACCCTGCTCGTGGGATTCTCCGTGTGGAAGGCCTACAGCTTCGCGGAAGCGCAGCGTGAGAAAATCTACGTGCTGGACGAGGGGAAATCGCTGATGCTGGCTCTCTCGCAGGACTTGGAACAGAACCGCCCCGTGGAGGCGAGGGAGCATGTAAGGCGTTTTCACGAACTGTTCTTCTCCCTCTCTCCCGACAAAAATGCGATTGAAAGCAATATCCAGCGGGCGATGTTCCTGTGTGACCGCTCGGCATACGCGCACTACGTGGATCTGGCGGAGCAGGGGTATTACAACCGCATCATTTCGGGGAATATGAACCAGCGTATCGGGATCGACAGCGTGAAATGCGACTTCAACACCTATCCTTACGAGGTTGTGACCTACGCGAAGCTCTCCATCATCCGGGAGAAGAGCGTGACGGAGCGCAGCCTTGTCACTAAAGGAAGGCTCATGAACTCCACTCGCAGCGACAACAATCCGCACGGGTTCATCATCGAGGCGTTCCGTGTGGTGGAGAACAGGGATATAAGAGTGTATGACCGTTAAAATTTTGAATGTATGAAAAAGATTTTTGTAAAAATCAGGGATTTGGCCGAAGGGAAGTTGCGCGGTATGTGCGACAGCCTGAGTCCCGAAAAGAGAAAGGCGATTGTTATGGGACTGTTCGCCGTATTCGCAGCAGTGAATTTCTATATGATATTCCGGGCCATATATGACATCGGACGGGAGGATGCCCCGCAGGAGGTAATCGAGATAGCTCCGCTGGATATTCCGGATTTCGTTCCGGCAGACACGCTTTCCGACGAGAGGGTGCGTGACATGGAAAAGTTTTTTAACCAATTCAACAGTAAGGGCAATGAGTAACGATGCGAATAAATTGAAACAGAAGCAGGAAATCAAGAAATACCTGGTTTATGCCGGAATGTTCCTGCTGTTCATCGGGGCGATGTGGTACATTTTCGCCCCTTCAAAAGAGGACCGGCAAAAAAAGGAAAAGGCTGTGGGCTTCAACACCGAGCTTCCCGACCCGAGGGGTGCGGGCATAGAGGGCAGCAAGATAACCGCCTACGAGCAGGCAGACATGAAGCGGAAGCAGGAAGAGAAGATGCGCACGCTGGAAGACTTCTCTTCCCTTGCCGATGAGAAAAGGCAGGTGAACCTTCAGAATGCCGCGGTGGAGATTGTGCCGGATTCGGAATACCGAGGGGCAAAGCCTTACGGAAGCCGGAACGGCAGCGGCGGTTCAATCGCTTCATCCGCTTCCGCCTATAACGACATCAACGCCACACTGGGCAGTTTTTACGAGACCCCGAAGGAAGACCCCGAGAAGGAGGCGTTGAAAGCGGAGCTGGAGCAACTCAAACAGGCGGCCGCCGTTCAGCAGCCCGCGCAGATGACCTACGAGGAGCAGGTGGCTCTGTTGGAGAAATCCTACGAGCTCGCCGCCAAGTACACACCGGGCAAGGAAGGTGCGGACAGCCGGCAGCAAGATGAATCCGTCACACGAAACGGAAAGGCGAAAGCCGTTCCGGTGGGACATGTCTCCACTCCGTTGGTATCCTCCCTGCCGCAGCCCGTCAGCGATTCCGTGCTGTTTGCACGGATGTCCCGACCGGAGCAGTTCCATACGGCAATCGGGAAAACGGAAGTCGGGAGTATGAGGAATACCATCCGGGCCTGCATCCACGGCGACCAGACCGTCATCAGCGGCCAGGGGGTGAGGATGCGGCTGCTGGAACCGATGCGTGTCGGGAAACACATCCTTCCGAAAAACTCCCTGCTCACGGGAGAGTGCCGCATACAGGGCGAGCGGCTCAATATCGGGATTGTGCAGGTGGAATATGACGGTATCATCATTCCGGTGGAACTCACCGTGTATGACAATGACGGACAGGACGGAATCTTCATTCCGGGCTCAATGGAGGCTAACGCGGTTAAGGAGGTGGCCGCCAACTTGGGGCAGAACCTCGGCACGAGCATCTCCATCACCAACCAGTCGGCAAAGGACCAGTTGCTGTCCGAACTCGGCAGGGGTGCCATACAGGGCGTGTCACAATACATATCCCGGAAAATGCGCGAAGAGAAGGTACACCTCAAGTCCGGCTACACCCTGATGCTTTACCAGAAAGACAACCAGTAATAACAAACCCATTAAAATTCAAGAAGTATGAAACAGATTTTTGTAATGTTAGCCCTCGTGTTGGGCACAGTGAGTGCTTTCGCACAGAATGGAACCGATAATGTATCGGAAGAAAACAACAGTGTCACGATGAGCAAGGATGTATATCCGCGGCAGGAGGACGGTGACCTCTATCACGGTCTTACCAAGAAGCTGACCTTCGACCGCATGATTCCTCCGTATGGACTGGAAGTGACCTATGAGAAAACGACACATATCATCTTCCCTTCAGCGGTGCGGTATGTGGACCTCGGTTCTGCCAACCTTATAGCGGGCAAGGCGGACGGAGCGGAGAATGTCATCCGGGTGAAGGCAACGGTAAAGAATTTCCGCGATGAGACGAATATGTCGGTTATTACCGAGAGCGGAAGTTTCTACACCTTCAATATCAAATATTCCGATGAACCGATGTTGCTCAATGTGGAAATGAAAGACTTTATCCATGACGGCAGCAAGGTGAACCGTCCCAACAATGCGCTCGACATCTATTTGCAGGAGCTTGGATGTGAGTCCCCGAAATTGGTACACCTTATCGGCAAGGCTATCCATAAGGAAAACAGACGCCATGTCAAGCACATCGGCAGCAAGACTTTCGGCATCCAGTATCTTTTGTGCGGACTTTATACCCATAACGGTTTGCTTTATTTCCATACGCAGATAAAGAACTCGTCCAATGTGCCTTTCGAGGTGGATTTCGTGACTTTCAAAATCGTGGACAAGAAGGTGATGAAGCGTACAGCCATTCAGGAGCAGGTGATTTTCCCTCTCCGTGCCTACAACTATGCCACTGTGGTTGCCGGGAACAAGGAGGAACGTACCGTGTTTGTGTTTGACAAGTTCACCATTCCGGCTGACAAGGTATTGGTGGTGGAGCTGAACGAGAAAAGCGGTGGTCGCCACCAGTCGTTCACCGTGGAGAATGAGGACATCGTGAGAGCCAGGGTTATCAATGAACTTAAAGTGAAGTGACCATGCGTAAAGTCGTTTGTATCATAATAGCGGTCGTGTCGCTTGCCCTGTTTTCAGGGCGGGCGCACGCCCAACGCTGCCTTCCCGGAATGACGGGAGTGGAATTGCGGGGCGGTTTCGTCAACGGTTCAAGGAGTCCGTTGAACTATTACTCCGGATTCGCGGTATCGGGATATACCAAGAGGGCCAACCGATGGGTGGTCGGTGCGGAATACCTGCTGAAGAATTACGAGTATCGTACCATATCCGTACCCCGTGCCCAGTTCACGGCAGAGGGTGGTTACTATCTTAAGTTCCTTTCCGACCCGTCCAAGACGGTGTTCCTTTCCATCGGCGGTTCAGCCCTTATAGGATATGAGGCGGTGAATTGGGGTGACAGGATGCTGCCCGACGGTTCAAGGCTTCTTGCCGGTGATGCCTTCATCTATGGCGGTGCGCTCACTTTGGAGCTGGAAACCTATATCACTGACAGGATAGTCCTGCTTGCCAATGTGCGTGAGCGTGCCCTGTGGGGCAGCTCGCTCGGGGTGTTCACCACACAGTTCGGCCTGGGCGTCAAGATAATCATCAATTAAATGCCGGTGCCTATGAACATAGAGGAAATAAGAGGGATTCCGATTACGGACTTTCTGGCAAGGCTGGGGCATGAACCGACCGCACGGAAAGGCAATGAGTGGTGGTATTCGGCACCGTACCGGGAAGAACGGACACCGTCGTTCCGGGTGAACATCCGCAAGAATGTCTGGCAGGACTTCGGGACAGGCGGAGGTGGTGACATCTTCCATCTCGCGGGTGAGTTTACAGGAAGCAGCGATTTCAAGGAGCAGGCGAAATTCATCGTGGCGGCATGGGGAGGCGTATTGCCGGAAAACGGGGCAGCCTTCCGTCCGAAGGAGAAGAAACCCGATGAGCATCCCGATGAGGAGACGTGTTCCGTAAAGGCCACATTCGGTCCTTTATACAATAAAGTACTGCTCCGCTATCTGGAGGAGCGCGGCATTTGCAGCGATGTGGCGTTGCCGAACTGCGAGGAAGTGAGATACACCTTGCGTGGCAAGCGGTATTTCAACATCGGATTCAGGAATATAAGCGGCGGGTACGAGTTGAGGAACCGCCTGTTCAAGGGTAGCCTGTCACCCAAGGACATCTCGCTTATTGACAACGGTTCGGATACCTGCAACCTTTTTGAAGGGTTCATCGACTACCTGTCGTGGATGGTTCTCGGACTCGGCTGCGGCGATGACTACCTCGTGCTGAATTCGGTGGCTCTGCTGGAACGCTCGTATGGATTTCTTGACAAGTACGACCATATCCTGTGCTATTTGGATAGGGATGAAGCGGGACGGCGCACGCTGGAAATTCTCCGAAAACGCTACGGAAACAGGATTGAGGACTGTTCTTCTCTGTACAAGGGATACAAGGACCTGAACGAGTATCTGCAACATCGGGATGGAAATCCGGAATGAACAAATCAAATATCAATCATTAAAACGAAAACGAATATGAAAAAGAGAAATGTAAAGACTGCGTTGGCCGCATTTTTTTCGGCAACGCTCGTGGTACTGGCGGCGTTTGCCCTGGTGTCCTGTGACAATGAAATGGATGTACAGCAGGAATATCCCTTCACGGTGGAGACGATGCCGGTACCCACCCGTATCGTAAAAGGTGAGACCGTGGAAATACGCTGTGAACTCAAGCGTGAAGGGCGTTTCCATGATGCCCGTTATACAATCCGTTATTTCCAGCCGGACGGCAAGGGTACGCTCCGCATGGATGACGGGATGGTGCTGCTGCCCAATGACCGCTATCCTTTGGATAGGGAAGTGTTCCGCCTGTATTACACTTCGGCATGTGAGGACCGACAGACGATTGACATCTACTTCGAGGACAACAGCGAGCCTGCACAGATGTTCAAGCTGAGTTTCGATTTCAACAACGAAAAGGAGGACGAGGAGACTGAAGAGAAAACGGAAGGGACAGTAGTCGGTCCCGAAAGACCGTGGCTAAGGGATTCGCTTGTTGTAAGACCGCCTGTGTTGAAATCAGAAAAGGATTCCGTATGCGAATGATTGCAACGGCTATATGCCTGATTCTGGCTTGCAGCGGCATGGTGGCTCAACCACGGGGAGGCGGTTCGCCGCCTCCCGCCGTCTTGCAGATTCCGGCTTCGCTCTTCGAGAAAGCGGTCGCCTGTATAAAAGAAGCGGAGGGTTGGCATGGAAATCATCTGCCATACGTAGGATTTGGGCACAAATTATTGCCGGGAGAGACATTCACTCCGGATATGACGGAGGCGCAGGCAGATTCCCTGCTGAGGGCGGATTTGCTGAAACTTTGCGGTATGTGCAGCCGCTTCGGGAAAGACGCGCTCTTGGTCGCAACCCTTTCATATAATGTGGGTTATTACCGTCTGGTCGGCTATGGGAAGATACCCAAGAGCAGGTTGATTCAAAAGCTGGAAGCCGGTGACAGGAATATTTATCAGGAGTATATATCTTTCAGATGCTACAAGGGGAAAGTGGTCCCAAGCATCGAACGACGGCGAAAAAAGGAATTTGAACTGCTGTATATTCCATAAAATTAAATCAGGATGAGATTCAATAGAGTTTCATCCTGATTTTTACTGCCTTATGCTTCAAAAAAAATAATTCTGTATTTTATGCAATAGTCAAGCTATGGTGACAATTTCGGGTTTTAGCTTTTCCTGAATTGCAATGGCGTTATCCCAATATGTTTCCTGAAGAATCTTGCAAAAAAGGAGGAGTTTGGGAAATTAAGCTCTTCGGATATCTGTGTAACACTCTTGTCTGTTGAACGCAATTGAAATTTGGCTTCACGCATTAGGAAGTCTGACAGCCAAAAATGGAATGTCCTGCCTGTCCGGGCTTTAACAGTACGCATCAAGTGTTTGTCTGTCACACAAAGGCGGTCTGCATAAAAAGTGGCCGTATGCTCTTTCTTATAATGCGAATGTAACAAACGAAAGAAATTATCCGTCAATTCATCCTGTCGGGATATTTTTGTCGTTATATTCAGGTCTGTATAGATACGGCTTACTTCTACGATCAATGAAAAAAGCAGACCTTTTGTAACTTCCGTATAACCCTGTCTCTCTTTTATAAGGTTGAAGTAGGTTTTTATCAAGGCAAATGTTTCAGTGTCGAATTTGCAATGAGGGTTATTCATTGCCTTGTCCGATACGTCAGTTTTAAGCATTAAGGGGAAATCTGCCAGATAATCAAACGCAAAAAAAAGGTAGTCATATAGGAAATCATCGGTTTGCGATATTCTACGCAACTGTACGTTTGGCAGCAGAAAGAGAAACGAGCCTTTTTGCAGATGCAGATTATGTCCGTCAATCTCCACCCACGCTTCTCCTTCCGATATGAGCACGAAATGAACATATCCAATAAGTGTACGCTCTCCCGTTTGCGCCGGAAATAATTGAGATAAACAATCAGTTCCCGATATGATATGAAATTGTGTTTGCTGTTTCATAATGCAAAGTTAATCACTATTTGAACAATATGTATGCGAATTAGGGCGAAATATTCCATGTGAAAGTCGGTAACTTTGCATCGTGAATTACAACAAGAGAATTATGGCAACAAGAAACTCAAAACTTTATCTTTTAATAACGCTCGGTGTCGCATCTGCTTTTGGTCCGTTTCTTACTGACTTCTACTTACCTACACTGCCTATATTGGACAAGTATTTCAACACTTCCGCTTCATTGGTACAATTGAGTCTGACATTTTGTATGGTTGGATTGGCGGTAGGACAACTTTTCATCGGGCCACTAAGTGACAAGTACGGGCGTAAACGTCCGCTGCTTTTGTCTTTAGCATTGTTTGGCGTGGCAACTATAGGTTGTATCTATTCGCAGGATATTCATTGGTTTGTTTTATTTCGATTAGTCCAAGGATTGGCAGGCGCAGGTGGAGTTGTCATTTCCAAGTCTGTCGCCACAGACCTTTATGAGGGCAGAGAACTGAGTATGTTCTTTTCCTTGTTAAGCGGGGTACAAGGGCTGGCTCCTATCTGCGCCCCCGCATTGGGCGGATTTTTACTTGGAGTGACAGATTGGAAAGGGATTTTTTGGATATTGTTTGGTATAGGATTGTCTTTGATTTTTATACTATTGTTCTTTAAGGAGTCGTTCCCGAAAAAATGCCGGCAAAAAGAAAATATATATTCAACTTTCCATAAATACATTCCCGTACTCCACAATAAACGGTTTATAAACTATGTGTTAGTACAGGCATTTGCAATGGGAGTGATGTTTGCCTATATCGCAGCTTCGCCATTTATTTTCCAGACACATTATGGTTTGTCTCCTACGGTATATGGTCTTTGTTTTGGCGCGAATGCAATAGCTATTATGTTGGGAAGTTTTTCCGTATCGTTTTTCCATAGTGCAAAACAGGCGATGAGGACAGGGGCCGTTGGCTTTGGATTAGTAAGTTTGATAGTGGCAATTACGCTTATTGGTAATGCTGCTATTGTGATAGTTGAGAGTGTATTGTTCCTGTTCCTCATTTTTTTAGGACTGATATTGCCAAGTTCCACCGCATTAGCCCTTGATGAAGAGCGGGATAATTCCGGTAATGCATCTGCATTGCTCGGTTTCCTGACATTTTTGTTCGGAGGGATAATCTCTCCACTTACAGGATTAGGAAACATGCTTTATACGACCGGTATTATTATTGTAGTTTGTTGCTTGGGAGTATGGTGGTGTACACGCAAAGCAATATCTGATATTGCTTATTGATTCGTAATCATGATTTTTTTATGTTTCAAATTGATTTTACGGATATGGCTTCTACGTCTGAACGGACTTGTTGCTCCAACACCGCATATTTTTCTTTTTTCATTCGCAATTTTTCTCGGAACCGGACCAGTTGCCCGTCAGTGGCTTCATCGAAAAAGAGGTTGTTCGCACGTTGGTATTCAATGTATTCCTTCTCTTTCCGTTCAGCGATTGTTATCTGCGCTTTGGCAGCGGATAATTTTGACAAGGCAGAATCAAATCCGGTACTCAGACCGGTACGCCTGTCATAATAGGAAAAGTAAGGATGGATGTCCTCTTTGGGATGGAGGCATTGCAGTCTTGCCGCCCGCCAGCGTATGACCCAGCTGTACCGTTCATACAGATCACGGGGCAGGTCGTATGTGTACAAAACGATACGGTCGCGTGTTTTGGTACGGTACTCTATGGAAATATATACCCATTTCTCGATTTTCAGTTCCCGTTCCGCTTTCGCGTGCTCCCTGGCATATTCCATCCAGTCATCCATCCTTTCCTGTGCCATATTGGAATTATTTTTACAATGCAACCGTCTCTAAAAATTTCAGGTAGGCGGAAATCGCCTTGTGGCAGCCGGAAAAATCAGGGCTGCGGCTTCCTCTCGGCCTGCTGTAGGTGATGCACCCGGACTTGTCCAACTGTTTCACGCGGTTGCCCAGCACGCCTTTGGTCCGGATATGTATTTCAAAGCCGTCCCGTTTGGCAATCTCAAGGAACATCGTGCCCGTAATCCGTTCCCCTTCCAGGAATTTCTGTTTATGTTCATCGAGCATCCGCTGATGTTGCTCTTCCCGTACCCTGCGCTCTTCCGCCTTTTTCTGCTCCTGTTCCCTGCGTTTCTGTTCCTGCTCCCTTTTGTATGCTTCACGGGCTTGCAGCAAGGGTGCGATGTCGAGTCCGAGGGCATCGAACACGCGGATGGAGAGCAGCTTGACAAAAGATCCTTTTTCCGCACTCTGAAGCGTATCCGAAATCCAGTTTCTGCAATAAGCGGCGGTTTCCTCCCTGCGGTTTTCCCCGTTGAGGAACCGACGGGAATACTGCCCGCAGGAGAAGTAGACGTTTTCAATCTTGCAGACCACATGGAAACAGTCCTCGTCCTCATTCCCGTATTCGTTCTTTTTCGATAACGAGAGATACACGTTCTCGGCATACGGTTCCAGTTCCATATAAGAGGCTACGACGGTATTACCGTCAGACTTGTATTTGAATACTTTTGCTTTCATGTTACATGTTTTTTGATTGTCCGTTCATATAATCCGTAATTCTCATTTCCAGTTCATCGTATATCCGGTTGAACTGCTCCTGGTACTCTTCCAGAAAAGCCCCGTCCGTATCGCACATGTCTTCGAGCGTCCTTCCGTTTGTACGGCACAGTTCCGCATCAGCCAGTTCACAGACAATCTCGCTGAGCATCGAGCGGTCCTTGTCTTCGGGAAGCAGCCTGTCTTTCTTCAGATGGCAGTAGTTACGGATATTGATTCGTAAATACAGGTCCGCCTCTTCCCACCGTCTGTCGGGGAAGAGCGTGAATGCCTGTTTCAGTTCGTCGGGCTGTCCGCTCCACCATTCGTTCAAATTGTTCGGTTCCATATTCATAAGTTTAATTGGTTGCTGCCTGCCTGGTTTGCCATTGCCGATGGGCGATGATGTATTCCTGCCGTTCCTTTTCCAACAATGCTTCCGTTTCGGGAGTGTAGCCGAGAAAACGGATGTAACCGCCGTTATATCCCGTGAGTTTGCATTGGATGCCGGCTTTTTCCAATTTGTCAATCCGTTTCCGGGCCAATGCCGCGCTTGAATAATCCTTCGGCCAGAAGTAATGTTCTCCTTGTGAACCGTAATGGTCTTCGCCGAGTATCATTTCACCGGAGTGTCTTCTGTGCTCGATAAAGTCAAAACGGGCTTTGCCCAATGCCTGCCGGATAGCCTTGTGAGCGGCCCCTTCAGGATGCCTGAACACTTCCGGCTTGTCCTTCTCCTTGCAGTCCAGTTTGGGTAGCTCCACTTTATACGGCTGCTTGTAGCTGCCTATCCCCATCGTCAGGTAGAAATTGGTGTGGAAATAATCCGTCATCGGATCGCTGTCGTCGAAGTTGTACGACATGACGAAATCGCAGATATTCATCATTACCTCTTTGGCTCTGTCCGTAAGTGATTTGTCGGATTCGATACAATAATGGTTGATTTCGTCCTGAACTTTGCCGGATTCTCTGGTAAACGCCTCGAAATCCGCTTTCATAAGCCGGACATAGATGGAATGGTAGTTCTCGCGCCTGACGGAAAACTTGTATCTCGGATAGGTCTCTTTCAGCCATGTCCTTGTCAGTTCTACAATCTCCGGAGCATGCTGTCCCTTGTAGTTGCGGCCTTTCCAACGGTATTCGTTATAGACATATTCCGTGTATTCCTTTGCCGTTGCCCCCGAATAGTCATATTCGTAGCCGCTTGCACTTACGGAAACATCCTGTCTGTCTTTCCATACATCGTACAGCTTTTCAAATTCGGTATTTACCTGCTGCATGATGGCGGTGTCACCACCCTTGTCCGGGTGGTGCTCCAATGCCAGCCGGCGGTACTCCTTCTTCAAGTCCGCCAGACTTCGTATGTTCTGAAAATAAGTCATAATTGTAAGTACTTATGCCCCTGCGAGGCGGTTTATAAAATATTCCTGATAATCAAGGTCAAGACCGAGATTGCTGCACGCCATTTCGATGTCGTCTTCCCTGAGGTCGTCCATCTCCTGCAATTCGCGAAGATGCCGGAGCTCATCGTCCAGGTATTCCTGCGCTTCCGCATGACCGCAACTGCATGAGCTGCCAATCAAACTGATAATGTCATTCTGCATATTGTAATTTTTTAAGAGTTATGTTCTTTGTAAAGTTGTCGTTTGCGTTCATAATCCTGTCCGTCCCACCATTGGGCTACAGCATCGACAAAAGCTTGTGAACCATCTTCAGAGGGATAATCACATTCCCGAAGTCCCGTAATCTGTTCCATAACCTTGAACTCGCACAACTCCCACCAAGACTGCATTTGTTCCTTAAAATCTTTCAATGTAATGAGAGTGTTGTGCGCTTCACAGTCAGAGCACCATTCGCCGTCATCTGAGTCGCTGACATATTCGTTTGTGTTGGCATCGACCCATGCGGTGATTTCCACTTTCGTGGAACCGCATTCTTCGCATACATAGACATCTTCGTCATCAGGTTCCTTTCTGAAAGCCCTGCCATCATACAGCGAAACAGCCCGCTCGACAAGTTGTTTCTGATATAATTCCGACAGCTCGGCAAAGAACCGTTCGGCAGCACCGAATATTCCTTTGCCTGCCAATGAAGACCATTTATCCCAAAAGTGCCGATGCATATTTCCAAATACGATCTGACACTCTTCCTTGCTCCAAGCATTCCACATATAGTAGAAGAAACTGGAAACTGCGTTTTCTGCCTGATATTTCATGATGTTGTTATTTTAAGTTATACATTCTTGCAAAATGGGCGTTTACTTCAGGAATACGTTTCTTGTAGTAGGGCTGGTTGTCCTTGCACCAGTAGGCAAGTTCCCGTTTGGTCCTGAAAGGTTCTCTCCAACTTTGTCCGTCCATAATCAGTGTTACCTGCGGTTGCAGTTCTTCTATGAAATCGTTGACAGTCCATCCTTCCCAAATGTGCCTGTCTGTATTGATTGTCTTTGCCATAACTGTCATTTTAAGAGTTGTCTTTTGTTCCTTCCAACTGCCGCCATACGGCTTCATACATTCCGTTGAGCCAGTCTATGTTGCTTGCGCCCAGTTCAAACGGGCTGTAACATTCCACTTCATCACCGCTTTCCCTTTCTTCGGCAAGAACGGTCAGACTGCTATCCGTTACCCGGAGTCCCGTGACCTTGCACTCGTAAGGGTCGCCGTTCTTGTTGAACCATATCACCCAGACCGGATCATAATCCTCCTCCGGAAACCGTATCGCGTTCATCGCGTGGTCGTGGAGCAGTTGCCGTATCGCGTCAATGATGTCCTTGCGCAGTTCCTCAATCCTGTCCCCGAATACCAACCTGGACGATTTCCCGCCTCTTTGCCTTATGGAAAGGACCTGCAAATCCGGATGGCATCCAAAGTTCCAATCCGTTACCTCATCGTCATCCCGTGTCGTGTGGATATTGCCACCCATTACCAGACCGCAGTCTTGTGTAACCATTCTTTGCGCTTCATCGCGGCTGTCTGCCGCTACCGTGTAAGTGCCCTCGAAGGAGTACCTTACTTTTACATCGTACTTGTTCATTGTTTTGTAATTTGATTGTTGATACTTTATTTGTCAAGACATAATACCTACAGCACCGCCGAAAAAAGAGTCATCCACTCCATACACGTGTCGCACGGAATAGTCGTACTTGGAGCGTTCTTCATCCAGTCTGAAACGGAAACCGTGGTAGTCTTTCACTTCCAGTTTCAGCCTTACATCCTGTTTCAGTTCCATTTCAAGCAGGCTTCCACCACCGTATGTCGAACTGAAGAGTCCGCAACAGTTGCCTTTGGGGATAATGACCTCTTTCAACGAGAAACCGGCATCATACAGTTCTTTCAGGTTCACCCTTCCAGTGTATGTCAGCAGGTTGGCCCCACAGCAGGAATTGATAAGCTCCTCGTAGAATTGCTCGTAGGAAACCTGTTCCTTGCCGTCACGCGATTTCCTGTTCGGGAAGCGTCCGTGAACCTCGTATCCGTGTTCAAGCAATAGCTTCTTGACTTTGGCAGGATTGAGGTTCAGGGTATCCACCATATCCCCGAAATAGGATTCCTCGTAGCAATAGCCGTCCTGCGACTCTAACCAGTTGGAGTTTATACAGTCATAGTCTGAAAGCATTTCCACCCGGACGGGTATATCGTCCGTGTGCTTTATCAGCTCAGCCAGTACGTCCGAGCCGTTCCGGCTGTAAATCTCGTCGCGGATTTCATCCTCGTGCTCGTCGAAGAAGGCATCCACATCCTCTTCGTCAAAGTCATTAAACACAATACATTCCTCTTTCAATTTGGCGATTATCCCACGGACAGCCTCCCATTCGGCATCGCTGTACCACACATCCGCCTTTTCCCACAACTGTTCGCAATTCTTGCTGTCGAGACATTTTTGGATCAAGGCGCGATGGTTGTCAAGATTGTCGTTGTAATCCGTCCATACCAACGTATAGGCCGTCTCCATCAGGGATTTGACGAAATCCAATGTCAATGTTTTCTGTTCATCCATTCCTGTTACCTGTGTACGGCAGGGTTTGTTTTCCCGTACATACCGTTATAAATGACGAAAGCGACCTTCCGGCCGCCTCCGTGTTAGTTTCATTATCCATACAGTTCCTTTACTATCCCGTCATACCTTTCCTTTTCCATCTCCGTATTCCGGTTGAAGTGGAAATGTGCCGTGTACCTGTATCCGGTCCTTGGCTCTCCTCCGCATTGCTGTATCGCCATGTCTATGTCCCAGTCAATATCACCTATGCCAAGTGATATGCTTACTCCATGTAGCAGGCACCGGGCAAGTTTCAACGCGGAATCTTTCTTGTCTTCCTTGCGAAGCCTGTCGAAAGCCATCAGCGCAATCTGGCGGTTTGAAATCTTCATTATTTCCATATGCTTTCACTTTTAGAGTCAGACAATTCCGGCCAGTTGCTTGAATCGCGCAACTATTTCATTGCGTTTGCTTCGGGCAAGTTCTTTATATTTCCGACGAATGGCACAATTCTCCTCATAGGATTTGTCTTTAAGCTCATGCTTGTATGAATCCATAACCAGTTCGGGATATTCGCAGAAAAGGGTCTTGAACGCTTTTTCCCATTTGCGTCCTTGCCATGCACCTTCTGCAACCAATGTTATGAATCCGAACATTTGTTCGTCCGTCCTGACATCCAGAGCATAGTAATAATCGGTTCTTGGCCACACGTTGTTGGAGTGCTGCCAAGTTTCTATCTGCTTGGTTTTAGCGTTGTATGCCATTCTTGTAATTATCTGGTAACTCATATCTTTTCGTATTTAATTGGATGTTACGTTGTCCCTCTGTTTGTCTTTCGCTGAAAGGATGCCGAAATGCAGGGAGAATATGCGTTGTGTGAAGCATAGCGGCGAGTTGTATTCCAGGCGTTGCCACAGCGTGAAATGGTTGTCGGCATACGACCATCTGAAATATCCCGACAATGAGCCGAATTGCGGATTGACATTCCTGTGTATGAGCATCCTGTTCACTTCCGTGATGTTGTTTGCCATCAGAAGCGTGTTCAGAATCTCCACGAATGCCATCTGCGCGTATGGGTCTGTCGGGAGTACGGGTCCGAGAAAATTGATATTCATAAGTGTATGTTTTTAATCGTAATTGTCATCGAATATCTCGAAGCGGGGAATGCCCGTGTCGAAATAGTTGCTTGATATGCCCGGATAGTAGAGCAGGCTGTCCTCTTCACCGTCCGGGCAGGAATCGTCGTCGATGAAGGTGGTGCTGCCGAACAGTTCGAGGTAATGGGCCACCAGCAGGTGCGGGTCTTCGGTACTGATGTCGTGATGGAATCTGTCGCACCAGTCGAAGAACCACTCCTTGTCCGGTTCCTCCAGCTGTTCCATCGCCTCCCTGATTTCAAAGAAGTTCGGGCACAGCCATTGCCTGTTTATCAGGGTATCGGGAATCTCTTCCCAGCGGGTGTACCTGTACTCCGGTTTTTCCTCTTCGGGGAAGAGTCCGGAGCAGGTGCAAAGGAATTCCCCCATGTCGCCGAAGTCGGACATCTGCAACCGGTTGTCCTTCTCCTTCCTCATGTCTATGAGATGCTGTGTGGTCACTGCCACTTCTGCATAATCCAAGTTCATATTACTTATTTTGTTATAGTTTATGACGGGGAACCGGGGATTCCATTCCACAGGCTTCCAAAGGTCCGTGTCCCGGCTGTGCAGGGTTTTCCGGCAAAATACCGCAGCCCCCGGCGAGGATGATTTTGCCGGAAACCGCTTGCGGCATGACCTTGCTCAGCCGATAAGGATACGGGCTACCTTTGCCTGTGGAATGGATTCGGCGGTTCCTTGTAAATGTTCCCATTGTTTCAACTCATTATGCGCTGGCTTCCCCAGCTGATGTGTACCTTGCCTTCTCTGTCGTGCTCCCTCACGAGCAGGCTGTCTATGACGGACATCGTGACATCGAACTCCTCGAAGATTTCAGACTGCTCCTTTACCTCGCCGGACTTGATAAACTCGTTGAGCCTTTCCTTTGTAAGTACCAGTGCCATCAGGTTCTGTTCCACGGAATCCTTGTAGGTCACGAAGTGGACGTTCTTCAGCTCTTTGGAGTCCAGGCGGATGAAACGGAAGTAGAACTGCTCCATCTTGGGGATATTCCATTGCAGGGATTCCAGAATGACATCGTTGCAGGAGGGGATGTTTACCGAACTGCTCAGGCTCTGCTGCGTGCAGACCAGTATGCCGTTGATGGTGGAATCGAATTCCGAAACGATGGCCTGGCGTTTCTTGAACGCGACATCGCCTTTGACCACGAATACCGGCCTTTCCGGAAACCGCTCGCGGATGAGATTCTCGTACAGCCCGAATGCCGCTATGGAGGTGCAGCCTACGGCCACCTTGCCGGGAATCCTCCGTATAAGTTTCTCGATGAAGGACGTCTTGTTCGGGTAGCCGTTGCCGAAATAGCCCTCTATGAGATGGGGGACGGAGCAGGCCTTGATGAGCAGCTTTATCTGGCGTATGAGCCGAAGTCCGGCATCTTTCTTCGCGTCGCCCGTGCTGTTGTAATAAAGCTCGCAGATACGGCAGAACTCCTCGATGATGACACGGTACACTTCGTGTTCTCCTGCTGACGGTGTGACAGTGTGCATCCTCACCTCGTATTTTTCTCCGGCAAAGTCCTTGAACTTGCGCGTGATGACGGTCTTGCCGATAAGTTCGGACAACTCGTCCTTGTTGTACACGTCCTGGTTCTGTTTTTCGATGCCGAACACGGTCGCCTTGCCGGGACAATGGCAGGCCCGGAACAGCACATGCCCCCTGAAGGCGGGGAACGGTTCTCCGTAGTGCGGGTTTGAATCTTCCTCTATCTCCTTGTCCCTGTTCTCGTGATAAACCCGGCTGCTCCAGCATATCATGTTTATGGAGTTGTTGTACAACAGCTCGAACTGGCTGTACAGCTCCGCTATGTTGTTTCGGGTGGTCGTTCCCGTATCGAGTATCTTGTATTTGAGGCGGCGGAAGATGCTCAGGATATGCCTCGTGCGTTGTGACGAAGGGTTGGTAATCTCGTCCGATTCGTCGAACACTAAACAGAGTTTCCTTGAGGAACGTCTGATGAATGTTTTCAGCCCTCTCTTCAACTTGCCGAGCATGGAGGTGGAAAGCACGAGGAACACCCCTTCGGGTACCGTTTCGAGGTCGGAGTTGTTCCTTACCATACGGAACATTTCCCTGTTTTTCGTGAGGAACGGTATCCATGTCATGTTGGTGGCGATGGCAGGGGCCAGTATGATGAGATTGCGCACTTTCCGGTATTTGAGCAGGTATTTGGCACGGTGGTACACGGCGGCCGTCTTGCCTGAGCCTTGCTGCCAGTTCAGCAGCGCGTACCGTTTCTGCAATACGAGGTTCAGGTCGTGTTTTTGCAGCTTCGTGAACTCGCATACATCGCCTTCCTTGTTGATGAAGGTGGCCCTGTCGAGATAGTCCGCCAGTGCCGGATCAGGGGTCATGTCGCTGAATTGTCGGTTCTGGATTTCGTATTGCCTGCGCTTTTTCCGTATCAGCTTCTCTGCGGCCCGGATTTGCATCCTGTTCTTGTCGGTAATGATGTCCGGTATAGGCAATCCGGCCCGTCCCAGCACGAGGTCGTTGATACTTGCCGCCTTGTGCTGTACCTTATCCAGCAGGCGTGGGGCGTATTGTTTCAGTTTGAAACCGTATGAGGTCTTCACCAATGCCACTTCCTTGCGTGGGACGATGTTTTGGGAGGTGATATACCGGCGGATGATGCCGAGCACTTTTTTCGTGGTCAGTTTCTTCCTTTCCCATTCCTTCTCCTGCTCTTTGGTGGCGTTCTCGGGTGGTTTCTGGTTGCGGAACTTCGTCACCAACGCTTCCGCCTTGTCGATATGCCTGTTCAGTCCCGGATGTGCTTTCAGCTCGTACATGTACTTGGCAAGTTTGTACTCGAACAGTTCCAGTTCTTCTTTGTCTATCCGGTTCGTCTCGCGCATTAGGTCGAGGCGTAGCCTTTGTTTCATTGACCTTGCCTCACCGATACGGTCTTTCAGTTCCTCCATAGTGATGAACTCTTCCGCATTGTAAGGTTGCATGTCAATGTGTGCGGATTTACGCAGGAACACCATGACTTTCGTGCTGAAGTTGTGCACACCTGTGGAGGCAAAGGCATTCGGATTCAATTTCGTCTGTCCGACAAACGAGAAACGGGCATTGATGCCGGACACACGTGTCTTTTCCCAGAACTCACTTTGCATGAACGATACCGGCACGATGACCATCAGTATGCCTGCCGGATTGAGCACATCGTATGCCTTGTCCATATAATACTCTTGTGAGAGTTTGTAATCAAACTTCAGGTTGAAGGGAGGATTACCGATGACAACATCGAAGCGTTGTTCGGGATGGTATTGTCGGATGTCGCATTTCTCGATATGGGCATCCGGGTAGAGATACTTTGCGACTGCAACGGCTTTGCTGTCTATATCGAAGCCGTAGGCATTGTGCAGATTTGGCAGATGGTTGAAGAAATTGCCCATGCCGCAGCACATGTCGAGAATCATCTCGGAAGAGGCGGGATTCAGCACCTCCACCATATCCCTGCATACTTCATGCGGGGTAAAGAACTGTCCCATCTCGAACTCCTTCTTTGCCTGGGCGTACTCGTTGTAGTTGGCGAAGTCGGACTGTCTGAGGTTGTGCAGCCCTCCGATGCCGGTGTAGCAGTTGTAGATGCTTTCTGCCGGAATAAGGTCCTTGCCGGAGTCTATGGCGAAAAGTATCTTTTCGTTGACTTCGGCCCGCTTGTCCTGTGGTATCTGTTGGGGGATGATGGCGTACATATTCTATCGGTTGTTTACGGTGGGAAATGAAAACACCCCGCAAGGCGTTCTTACGGGGTGCTGTGAAATTCTTCTCATTGTCAATCTTCTCTTAGTGTGATTTCGTCCAGCCGGAGCCGCTTGAAACAGTCTGCCGCCACCGTGCTGTCCTTGAACCTGACATCTATGCGGCCGTTCTTGTAGAATCTGATTTGTTCGGCATTGGTGGTAGTGAGGTCGTACCAGCCGGAAACATCCACATCATTCTCGTCCAGTCTGACTATCATCCGGCTTGAACCGTGGATGGTATCATCCGCACCGAAGGCGATGCCTTCACAGAAGGTTTCTATGTTGCCCTTATAGTTGTAGTGGATCTGGTTACGGTTGTATGACAGATAGAACTCGTCAAATCTCAGAATTTCGGGGAACGTGATTTTATCCTTTTTCAGTTCCGGCTTGACCTTGCTCCAGCGCGATGGCTGCACTATCTTCAGGAAACGGGACAGCAGTTCCTCTTCCGCCGTTTCGCGGAAACTCTTGCCGCCCAGATGTTCGATAACGGTATCCACGTATGTTTCATAAATCGGTCTGAATCCCATACGGAGCGTTTTCTCGTCTATGCCCGGAACCGGTACTGCTACATTATAAGTCTTGTTGAAGTAGGCGATGATGCGGTTGGCGAAATTCGCGTTGGCATTGCGGTTCTTATCCACCAGGTCATTGATGAGGTCGAACGGCTTGAACTCGTTGTGCGAATAGTCTTCCCTGTCGTTATGGTAGGAATAGAAATTACGCATGGATACCTTGCCGTTGTCTTCGTAATGGAACTCCCGTTCCTCCTGATACTGTTCCGCGTCTTCCTTGAAGATGGCATACCAGCGGTCTATCTGGTCGAGTGTTTTGTAGAGCAGATCCTGCTGTGTCTGGCAATAGATCCGGTCTTGTTCCGTGATTTTGTCCTCGTTTCTCACTTGTACGCTCAGGATACCGGAAAGCAGGTCGGGAGCGTTGCCGGCCTTGGTTGCTGTTGTCGTTTGCATATCTGTTGGATTTTAGATGTTAGAAATTCTTGATGCGGTACAGGTAGGTGATGTGCTGTTCCATGTCCTTGACAATCTTGACTTGTTCGGGATGGAAGTTCAGTCTTCGCTCTACGGCCGGGGATTCTATCTTTTCCCATTCGGAAAGCGGCAGGAACACATATTCCCGGCGGAAACACCACAACACGATTTGTGTGGGCCAATTCCCCTTGAAGACCGTTCCTTCATAGTCTTCCACGAACTGTTGCAGTTCCGCCTCGTCACGGAAAGCAATGTCAAATCCTTGGTAGAGATTGCCGGTTTCTGTTTCCTCCTTTTTATTGAGGTAAAACTTCCGGTAGGTTTCGGTCGTGAAATGTCCGTACTTGGGATTCGGTTCGGCATAGAACCATAGCGGCACTCTGGCCATGAATGTCACAGAACCGTTTCCGCACGCTCCGCAATGCCCCCAGTCACAGAATGCACCGTCCGTCCATTTCAGGAATTTCAAATCTTTCGGATTCACGGCATGGAACGCACCTCCGCTGACACTCAAACGGATGTTCGCATTCTCTTTCCACACGAAGGGTACATACGGTCGTTCGCATATAGAAAAATGCCCTTTCTTTGTGTGGTGCAGGTTCTCTATAAGGGCGTTGCCGTAATAGTCCCCATGCTCGGTCACATAAACCAGCCTGTCTCCGATTTGAGGTATGATTTCTGAACGGGTGTGTTCTATCAGTTCTACATAGTCGTTGGCCATATCGACATCTTTCTGTGTCAGCCCGTGTTCATGGTCGTATGAAACATTCAGTTTTCTGAGTGTTTCCACACTGTACTTGTTCTTTGCCATCTGTAACATAACATTTGATTTTTGTTAGTCCGGCTTTTCGGGGCCGGAGTTCCCGTAACTACAGGCTTAAAAGGTCGTGTTCCGTACATGCAAGGTTTTCGGGAAAAATACCGCAAGCCCTCCGGGGCGCGGAAGATTTTTCCACGGAACCCGAAGGGCTTGACCTTGCTTGTACGAAAAGAACACGGACTACCTTTGCCTGTGAGTTAGGGGGACTCGGCTCGGATGGCTATTCTGTCCGATATGGATTATTTCATAAGATTTTGATAAGATTTTGACCGGATTATTACCGGTCTTTACAGAAAAAATGCTATCTTTGCATTGATAAAAGAGTTATTTGAAAGCATGAGGAATATGGTGGTTCCGAACACTTTGGCTTTTTCTTATCCGTTGCCCATTCTCATGCGAGTTTACTGCAAATCGTTGATAGTCAAATAAAATCCTTCATACTATCACAAATATAGTGATTTTCACTTATATTAAACCACCCTGTTATTGCACAGTCCAGAAGCAAT
>ERZ1027217.258-NODE-258-length-27177-cov-11.438058_pt1 | contig 27177 bp, 28 predicted proteins | sample MGYA00519268_ERZ1027217 | MGnify/ENA primary metagenome ERZ1027217 (study PRJEB26926, sample SAMN06164537) | human gut metagenome | biome: ENVO:00009003; feature: ENVO:2100002; material: ENVO:00002003 | host: Homo sapiens | place: USA | collected 2012 ...
CCGAATCCATCTCAAAATCCGCAGCTCAGGATTTAACTTTTGTTATTAAACACCCACTTATTCTGTCAGTTCATCGGCAGATAGCGAGGAGGTCGGCTACTACGAAGGTGGAGCCGCCGACGAAGATGGTGGCGGCTTGGCTGTCTGCTGCTTGGAGGACGGCGGTGTAGGCTTCGCTCACGGTGGGGTAGGCACGACCTTGGAGGCCGTGGGCTTGGGCTATCTGTTGGAGGTCGTGTGATGGAAGGGCGCGGTTGACGCTTGCCTGGGTGAAATAGTAGGTGGCGTTTCGTGGCATCATGGAGAGTATGGTGGAGATGTCCTTGTCGTTGACGAAGCCTATGACCATATGCAGATGTCCTAAAGAGGGTTCGGCAAGCTGCCGGCTGAGGTATTGCCATCCTCCGGCATTGTGGCCTGTGTCGCATATGACATGCGGCTCGGTGCTGACTGTCATCCAGCGTCCCATAAGTCCGGCCAGGGTGCTCACATTGCGGAAGCCTTTGCTCACGCTTTCTGCTGAGATTTTGTCAAATCCGTGGTGCTGGAGGTATGCCAACGATAAAAGGGCTGTGGCGGCATTGTGGGGCTGGCATGCTCCTGTAAGTTCACAGGTTATATCGCCGTATGGAGTGGCACTATATCTGATGACATCATGCGTGGTAGTGGCGGTGCTATAGGGCAGACGGTCCTGGGCGAATGTTATGGGGGAGTGGTGTTGTGCCGCCACGTCGGCAAATACTTTACGCACGTCGCCATCGGCTTCGCCTATGATTACAGGTATGCCGTCCTTGATGATGCCGGCTTTTTCGGCGGCAATTTCGGGCAGTGTTTCGCCGAGCAGGGCGGTGTGGTCCTTGGATATATTGGTTATGACTGACAACTCGGGTGTGATGATGTTGGTGCTGTCAAGCCGTCCGCCGAGGCCGACTTCGATGACTGCCACGTCCACTTTATGACGAGTGAAATGGTCAAACGCCATGACGGTGGTTAGTTCAAAAAATGATGGTGCCGGTCCCTCATTTTTTTTAAGGTATTCGTTGATGAAATCGCATACCTCCTTTTCGGAAATCATTTCGCCATCAATGCGTATGCGTTCGCGGAAATCAAGCAGATGGGGTGAGGTGTATAACCCTGTGCGATAACCTGCGGCGGTCAGCGTTGCGGCTATCAACGAACTCGTAGAGCCCTTGCCGTTGGTCCCGGCCACGTGTACGGTCTTTATGCCGGTGTGTGGATTGCCGAATGCAGCAGAGAGGGCGGTGACGGTGCCCAGCCCGGGTTTGTAGGCATGCGCACCGATGTTCTGAAACATCGGTGTGCTTTCAAACAGGAAATCTATAGCCTCGCGGTAAGTCATGTAATCAGAATATTATGAAACCGGCAACACCGGCTATAAGGATGACGATAATGGGGTGGAGCTTGGCCCAGAAAACCAGGCAGAATGCTGCCGCGCATATGCAGATGCTTTTTATCACATCGGTGTCGACAGTGCCGAAATTCTGGTCGTTCATCAACAGAAGCGCGGCTGATGCTATCAGTCCGACCACCACGGGGCGCAAGCCCATGAAGATACCTTTGATGGCGATGCTTTCGCGGTGACGGCGGATGAAATGGCTGGTGTAGAGGACGAGAAAATATGATGGGAGCACGACGGTCAGGGTGCATATCAGCGATCCGAGTATGCCCCACAGCGGATTGTCGGCAAAGGCGGCGGTAGTGTGCGCCGGGGCGACGTAGCCTATATATGTCGCGCTGTTGATGCCGATAGGTCCGGGGGTCATCTGTGATATGGCCACGATGTCAGTAAACATCTTCTTGGATATCCATCCCGGTCCGACTATCTCTCGCTCGATAAGTGCGAGCATGGCGTAGCCTCCACCGAAGCCGAAGAGTCCTATCTTAAGATAGCTCCATATGAGTCGCAGGTATATCATTGCTCGTCCTCCTTTTCAAGTTGTGGGTCTTTGTCATGGGTATCGGCGGCGCGTAGCATCTTGTGGTGATGGCGCAGATACAGGTAACCGCCGAGACCGCCGAGCACTATGTAGAGTATCGGGTTGCTTACCACGGGCCATCCGCTCCATACGAGCAGAGCTACAGCCACGGGAATCCATATGGTACGCCATGAAATCTTGGCAGCGCGTGCACTTGTGATGACCGGGGCGATGATGAGGGCCACTACGGCCGGGCGCAGCCCCTTGAATATCGAGGTCAGCACCGGGTTGGTGTTTATGGCCTCTGGTGTCAGGAATATGGCTATGGCGAGGATGATCAGGAACGACGGCAATATGGTGCCGGCCGATGCTGCCACGCTTCCTTTGAAACCACGTATTTTGTCGCCCACAGCCACGGAGATATTGACCGCGAGTATGCCGGGCAAAGATTGAGCCACCGCCAGCAGGTCAAGAAACTCCTCTTTCTCCACCCAATGGTTTTTTGTGACCACCTCCTTCTCGATAATTGAAATCATGGCCCATCCACCGCCGAAGGTGAATGCGCCGATTTTGAAAAATGCAGCAAATAGCCGCAATAGCTGGTGTCGCATATGCTTGAGATGTGCAGGTCAGGAAACCTTACAGTCAGTAAAATATGATACAAAATTAGCAAACTTCGCCCACTTCGCCAACCATAACGGCTCAGCCGTGACGGTAGATGAGGCGTGCCAGACCGAATATGTAGCGTCGGACCCCGGGTATATAAGCCAACAGACGCTCAAACCAGCCTATGTGTGGTGTGATTGACTTTACGACGAGTCCTACGTAAACCATCGCGAAAATGGTACCAGGTCCGATGACGTTCCATAGCCAACTGCCGAAAAATATATAACATGCCGTAACGGCAAGTACCACAAGGATGGTGTCGACAAAAATTTTCACTTTGGCAAACGGACGGTTTACTACCTGGCTTATCGCTATGGAAATTCCCTCGCCGGGCATAGTGACCGAGCCGCAACGAATCTCAAAAGCGATGCCTGCGCCCAGGACTGTGCATCCGGCAAATTGAGCTACAGCCTTTGACAGCAATGACGTGCATGCCAGCGGAGACGTAAGATACATGTTGAGGTCAATCAGCCATCCGAAGATGAAACCTATGACAAGCTGAAACAGCTGCATAGGGTCGAATCTGCGCCTGAGAATGAGAATCTGGAGAAATACCAGTATGAAGTTCATCATGATGGTATATCCGCCGATGCTCCACCGAGGCACGTGTGCACCGCTCTCTCCGGCCAACGAAAACACATAGGGGAGCGATGATATGACGCTGCTGCCGAGACACGACCTTACACATAGGGCAATGCCTAATGTCATCATATTCAATGACATCAATAGCAGTAGATGCTGCCATAAAAATGATAAAACTCGTTCCTTACGTGTAGCTGCAAAACTTATGCCCATAGTCTGTAAAATGCCTTAACTCCTGCAAAATTACAAATTATTATCTGAGGGTGGCTCTATAAAGATTGATAATATGCCAATATAATATTCACAAATTTGTGAATCATGAGAACTATTATTATTTTTGTGGCGTAATATTGGTATGATAGTCACTTTTGATAAAGAATACTTGAAGTCCCTCTATACTGACGGACGAACGACTGAAAAGAAGCATCGTTTTCAGCCGGATATTATCAAACGCTATAAACGTTGTATTGATTATCTCAAAGCTGCGGCAAACAAAGAGGCTTTGTTTTTCTTCAATTCTCTTAAATTTGAAGCATTGAAAGGAGATAAGGCCGGAATGTATTCAATCAGGGTCAACGATCAGTACAGGATTGAATTTACGCTGGAAGAGACCTTGGAACAACCGATTTTGACTATTTGTAATATTGTAGAACTCTCAAATCATTATAATTAATATGTTTACTATCGCAAAAACAAAATCTGATATGATTGCTAATAATCTCACCCCGTTTGAGCCTACACATCCGGGAGAGCTTATTAGGGATGAGCTGCAATCCATCGGCATGACGCAATCAAAACTTGCTGAGCGTATAGGTGTTTCTCCATCTTTGCTCAACGAGGTAATCAATGGGAAGCGACCTGTAAACACTGAGCTTGCTTTGTTGCTTGAGGCCTCCATAGGAGTGCCGGCTGATATATGGTTGAATCTCCAAGCTGAGTATAACATGCAGATGGCGAAGTCGGATGCCTCTTTTATGAAACGCCTCGCCTCTATCAGGCGCATAACGGCAGCATTATAATACTGTCTCTTCCAAAAATGTTCAAGATTTCAAGTATATTGATCAGTATATGCCCTTTTCTCTTATTTGCATCAGCCATTGATTCTCCTCAGATTTGAAAAGGAGAAGTGGTTGTAATAACAGTATTTAGAGAGGAAGTGCGTAGATGAAAAGGCCCGGGAGACATCAAGTCGGCCTGGCCTTTTGGTTGGATATTTAACAACCAATCATTTTTGAGGGGTGGGGGTGAGGCGGATGGCTGTGCCGCCGCCCGGGGCGAGGGGTTGGCGCAGACGTGTTTTGGATGAGACAGTAGTGGTGCGGATGCGGTAGGCCTGGGGATTGGTCTTCCAGTCGGCATCGGGTGCATCTTCGTAGATGGTTGCGGTGTATTTCCTTCCTTTGGGGAGGAAACTGAGGTCGATGTGGGCCTCACGTGCATTTTCATCGGTTATGGCAGTCCGTACCTTTTGCGGAGATTGGTAATCCGCTTGGTCTTTGCATCCTCATATACTTTGCTGCGGTCTATTTCAGAGTCAAGCAACGAGTAGAGGCTCTGCAGGTCAGATGGCGTGTGGGCGTTGCTGCGCACGGTTTCATCGCGGTTGCATGCTGTAAGCGGCAGCCACATCAGCAGTATGAGGTGGTATATTTTCATGTGAGATAAGGTTCTTTGCTGTCAGAAATGTAATAATAACGGTTTCAGCGGTATTGACCCTCGGAAAAGGGTTGATGTTTAGTCTATCCGCTTGTAAGGATAAGGCATATTGCGGCAATTCCAATCGTAAAGTTAAATTTTTGTGGTAAAATGTGTTGAGGGCTTGGAAGTGTGGATGTTATTTGCTAACTTTGTATGTGGTAATATACGGTAGTAGCAGATGAAAAGAATTTTACTATCACTTCTTATGGCATTCATGGCGTGTGCGGTCGGCTCCATCAAAGCTGACGGCATCTCTATGTCCGGCCAGAGTAGTAACGGTTCCAATGATGCTCCTATTGCCAGGGTTACGACTGCCAACACCGTGGAGATAGATGCGGATGCGCTTCCTGCGGGAGAATCACGTGTGCAGGTGATAGCTATTACCGGCACGGTGATGTGTGACATGACGGTCAATACCGACAATCTTTCAGGCAACCCCCAGGTGGAAAATCTGCCCAAGGGATACTATCTGGTGCGTGCGCTTCCGTCGGGAAACCGCGCAGGACAGAAGGTAAAGAGCCAGAAAATCGTGGTCAAATGAATTACAGCAGGATGCAGCGCGGTCTGGCGAGGATTACGCAGCATACCATGATATAAGTCACGACTCATATCTGTCATGACTTTATTTTTTATGGACGTGACATATTGTCAATGACCTGATTACAGATACTGACGTATAATTTAAAAAAACATACTACATAATTAACCTAAGCATGAAAATATCACACTTCGGAATTTCATCTCTGACGGCTATGACCCTGTCGATGGCTGCGGTGATGCCATTTCAAGCCAATGCACAATCTTCCATGGATCAACAGTTTGCAACTTTGCCCACTTATGCCGGCGATGATTTGGGAGTTACGGTACACGATGGAGTAACTTCGTTTAAGCTATGGAGTCCTCAGGCTCAGGAAGTGAAACTCAACATATATCCCACAGGGCGTAATTCTGTCCCTGACATGACCATAGGTATGCTCAAGGGCGACAATGGTGTGTGGACTGCCTCTGTGCCTGAGTCGCTGTATGGCAAGTTCTATACATATAATATATATCAGGACGGACGCTGGCGCGGCGAAACTCCCGGTGTATGGGCTAAGAGCGCAGGTCCTAACGGCAAACGTGCGGCCATCATAGATTTCTCACAGACCGATCCCGAAGGGTGGGCTGCCGACAAGGGCCCTGAAACCAAGTCGCCGGTAGATGCTGTGGTGTATGAGATGCACCATCGCGACATGTCGATACATCCGTCAAGCGGCATCGCCAACAAGGGCAAGTTCCTGGCGCTCACAGAGCATGGCACCACTACTCCCACAGGTGAGAAAACCGGCATCGACCACTTGAAGGAGCTGGGCATCACTCATGTGCAGATTCTTCCCTCATATGACTACGGTTCGGTTGACGAGACTAATCTCCCCTCTAACCAGTATAACTGGGGCTATGACCCTCAGAACTATAATGTTCCCGAGGGTAGCTATTCTACCAACCCCTCTGACCCCACGGCGCGTGTCCGTGAGATGAAAGAGATGGTCAAGGCTCTCCACGATGCCGGTATCGGCGTCATCATGGATGTGGTCTATAACCACACTTTCATCAATGAGGGCAGCAATTTTGATCTGACAGCTCCGGGCTATTACTACCGCCACCGTCAGGACGGCTCGTGGAGCGATGCCTCGGGTTGCGGCAATGAGACTGCCAGCGAGCGTCAGCAGATGCGTAATTTCATGCTTAACTCCCTCAAACATTGGGTTAAGGAGTACCATATCGACGGTTTCCGCTTTGACCTCATGGCTATCCATGACATAGAGACCATGAATGAGATAGTGGCTGAACTGCGTAAAATCAATCCCGACATCATCATCTATGGCGAAGGTTGGACTGCCGGTGACTCACCTCTGGCTGCTGACAAGCGTGCCCTTAAGGACAATGTGTACATGATGCCAGGTGTAGGTGTGTTCTCTGACGACATCCGTGATGCCGTCAAGGGTCACTACAGCCGTCAGGATGACCGTGGTTTCGCCACAGGCAAGCCCGGCAATGAAGAAACTGTGAAAATCGGTATCGTAGGTGCTACAGACCATCCGCAGGTTGATTACTCCAAGGGCAACAACTCCAAGAAACCCTATGCTCTCTCTCCGGCCCAGGTGGTCAACTATGTGTCATGCCATGACGACCTCACCCTGACCGATAAGCTTAACAAGTCGATGGGTGACACCACATCTGTTGCCAAGCGTCAGCGTGCAGCCAAGCTCGCCCAGACTATCGTACTTACCTCCCAGGGCATACCTTTCATCTGGTGTGGTGAAGAAATCTTCCGTGACAAGAAGGGCGACCATAATTCCTTTCAGAGTCCTGACTCTATCAATGCCATAGACTGGAACAACAAGCATCTCTATCCTGAGCTGTTTGACTACTACCGTAATCTCATCGCTCTTCGCAAGGCTCATCCGGCTTTCCGTATGAGTGATGCCAAGGAGGTGGCCCGCAACATCAAATTTGACCGTGTCAACGAACCCAACCTGATTTCTTATTCAATCCTCAACAATGCCAACGGTGACAGCTGGCGTGAAATCAAGCTCGTGTTCAATGGCTCTGAGGCTACTCAGACTGTCAATATACCCAAGGGCAACTGGACAGTCATAGCACGTGACGAGCAGATCAATCCCGATGGTCTCGGCACAGCCAAGGGCGGCAAGATGGAAGTAGCTCCTGTCTCGGCTCTTATCCTTGTCCGTGACTGATTGTTATTGGAATATAAATTGATATGTTTTAGACCCTCCCATCAGGGTCTCAAACTGTATTTATACTACAACGAATATGGTAAAGCATTGTTTTTTGACAGCCTGCGTGGCTGCTGTCATGTTGGCGTGTTCGCCGGGCAGACAGGCTAAAGGTGGAGACAATCTGTCATACGAGGCTTTAAAGCAGCGTATCGACAGCATTATTACCGGGAAGCCCGGACAGTTTGGCATTGCGCTCATTGTGGACGGCAGGGATACTGTGACGGTCAACAATAGTGACGATTATCCGCTTATGAGCATGTTTAAGCTCCATGAGGCTATCGGTGTGTGCCACATGTTGGATACGAGAGGCATCGGTCTTGACAGCGTGATGGCTATTGACAGGGCGCAGCTTGACCCGGACACATGGAGCCCGATGCTTAAGGAACATCGATCTCGGAAAATCTCTCAGCCGATAGGCCGGCTTATCGACTATACATTGATAGACAGCGACAACAATGCGAGCAATCTGCTCTTTGATTCAATCGCATCTGTGGCTTATGCTGACAGCCTTGTGGATGCTTTGATACCCGGGCGAGGTTTCAGGCTCATATGGAGGGAGTCGGATATGAAAGCTGACCATCGGAGGGCTTATGACAACGTGACTTCACCGTTGGCCTATGCTTCACTTGTCAGCAGGGTATTCACTGACAGCATTGTGAGCGAGGAGAAACAGAACCATATCAAGAATGCAATGTTGCGCTGCAATACTGGCATGTCGCGTCTGGCTGCGCCTCTTGTATCGGAGAAGGGCGTGATGTTCGGCCACCGCACCGGGTCAGGCTATGTCAACGAGCGAGGAGAGATTGTGGCTGTCAATGACGGCGGCTTCGTGACTTTGCCATCCGGGAAGTCATATGCAATAGTAGTCCTTGTCAAAGATTATGCCGGGCCGCAGGAAGATGCCGAAGCCGTCATGGCGGAAATCTCAAAGGCCGTCTATGATTACATCACCAAATGATGGCAGACGGTCAGTATATAGAAGAGTTATAGAATCTTTTCAAGCAACACGAGGTCTACGGAGCCATGACCGCCAAAGAAATCGGCTTTGACGATGCCTATCTCTGAGAATCCGAATCGCGGATAAAAACGTCGGGCTCGAGCATTGCAAGCCTGTGTGTCTATCCGCAACGCTTTGCAACCGAGGGAACGTCCCATTGAGATATAGTATTCCACAAGCGCGTTTCCATAGCCCTTGTGTGGATAATCCGGGTCAATGACGAGCGTATGCAGCACGAGAATATCTTCGTCAGCTGCCCGGAGCTTCCATTGCCCCAGCGCATATTCAGGCAGCTGTGTCTTGTTGATGATGGCAGCACCGCGTATGTCGCCATCATGCTCCAACACATATAGATGACCGTTGCGTAGTGCGTTTGTAGCAGTGGCACGTGTCGGATATACACCACGTTTCCACCCTATGACGCATCTCCCGGCCTCTTCGCTTGTGTGAAGCGCATCATATATTCTTTCAATCGCATCCAAATCTGATGCCGTAGCTTTGCGTACCATTGGCAATAAATTTTAATGGTGTAAAGTTACCGATAAATTTTGTCCTATCAGGGTAGTTTTGAACTTTATCGCAGAATCATTGATAATGGACTAAATTGGCACAGGCTTGCAATGGCTGGCTCTTGGAAAATTACGGGAATATGGCTAATTTTACGAAAACGCAAAATAACCCACAATGAGAAAAACGGTAATATCGCTTTTTGCGTGATAATCTCCGTATTAGTTTATAACTTTATGAATGTGTGACGATATGGCAAAAAATATTTTGGTGGCACTGATGATGTGTCTGGCATCTTTAGGCGTTTCTGCGGCTGATAGGGTTACGGAAGTATATGATGTGGTGGGAACGGATACTTTGCGGCTTGATTTTTACAGGGCGCAGTCTGATACGCTTGCACCGGCCATGATATTTGCTTTCGGCGGAGGGTTCAAGGGCGGTCAGCGCGACCATGAATCTTTCATGCCCATGTTTGAATATCTGACACGTAATGGCATATCTGTAGTGTCTGTTGACTATCGGACTATGCTTGGCCGCGTCTCGGCTGCCGACATGATGTCGCCTGAAGGGTTCAAGTCAAATCTGATTGCGGCTATTGACACCGCTGTTACAGATTTTATTTCTGCAACGGCTTATGTCGTGAATAGAAAAGCCAGGGAGTGGGAGATTGACCCCGGGAAGATATTTGCTTGTGGCTCGAGTGCCGGCGCGATTACAGTGTTGCAGACTGAATATGACATATGCAACGGTGATGAGGCTTTTCTGACTTCATACGCATTGCCTGAATCGTTTAACTATGCCGGAGTGATAGCAATGGCCGGGGCGATATGCTCCCAAGGCTCACCACGGTGGGGCACAACTCCATGTCCGCTGTTGATGTTTCATGGTGATGCCGATGCGATAGTGCCTTTTGATCAGGCAGTCCTCGGAGATTTCGGCCTTTGGGGCTCCAATGCCGTCAGCACGGGATTGGCGGAGGGCGGTATTCCACACCGTTTCCATCGGGTCAACGGCGCCTCGCATGAAGTTTCCGGGACTCCGATGTCACGCTATTGCGGTGAAATATATGATTTCATAAAATCAGTCTGCCGCAACGAAGAAAAAAGCATAGTGAATACCACGGAGTACATACCCGGCCAGCCTCCCTACAAGACTGATTTTACCATCATCGACTATATCAAAGCCAACATGTGACCCGCCACATAAATCTCCAGAGAGGTAAAAATCGGCTGAGTTTTTGAAAAGTGGTAAAAAGAGCGTATATTTGTCATCGTTTTTACGGCGGTATCGCCGTCACCAAGGTAGCTCGAATGGTGGAATGGTAGACACGAGGGACTTAAAATCCCTTGACCATTGCGGTTGTGCGGGTTCGAGTCCCGCTTCGAGCACTGTCAATATTACTTTTTCCAAATTCCCGGGTTTGCCAAGGCATATATCCGGGAATCTTGTTTTGTCCTCTACATCCTCTCACTGAATCGTCTATATGGCTGAAGAATTGAAGAAATCATCACAGATTGACATGCTCCACGGGCCGCTATGGGGCAAAATCTTCATGTTCACGGTGCCGTTGATAGCGAGCGGCATCTTGCAGCAGTCATTCAACGCTGTTGACGTGGCCATGATAGGACGATATTCTACGAGCCAGGCCATAGCGGCAGTGGGAAGCAACGGCCCCATCATCAGCATACTTGTCAATCTGTTTCTCGGCATAGCGGTCGGAGCCAATGTGGTGATTGCCAATTATCTCGGACACCGTGACCTCAATGCTGTCAGGCGTTCCATCTCCACCGTGGCCGTGATAGCGGTGCTTTCGGGATTGTTGCTGCTGGGGCTGGGCGTGTGTCTTGCGCGTCCGATATTGGAGGCGATGAGTGCTCCGCCCGATGTGATAGATCTGGCCACCACGTATCTGCGTATATATTTCTGTGGCATGCCGTTTGCCATGATATATAATTTCGGCTCTGCAATCATGCGCAGTATAGGTGATACTAAACTGCCATTTTACTCCCTGCTCGTAGCCACGGTGTGTAACTTTGTGCTTGACTGGCTGTTTGTCGCTGTGTTTGATTTCGGGGTCGACGGTGTGGCATGGGCCACCGTCATTTCCAATGGCGTCAATGCCGCGATAATAGTGTACTTCCTCACTCGCGAGCCTGAACCTGTGACACTGCATCTCGGGCATTGGGTACTGCATAGGTCCGACTTCCGTAAGATGCTCCGTATCGGCATACCTGCCGGATTACAGGGTATGGTGTTCTCGATTTCCAACATATTCATACAATCGGCCATCAACAAATTCGGCTCTGACGCTATAGCCGGCAGTGCGGCGGCTCTGACCTACGAGGTGTATTGCTATTATATCATAGCCGGTTTCTGTGCCGCTACCATAGCGTTTACCGGGCAGAATTACGGAGCCGGTAATGTGGAGCGGTGCCGTAAGGTGGTGCGCATCTGCATGACCTACAGCGTAGTGTTGTGTGGGGTCGCCAATCTGCTTATCGTGTGGCAAGGTACCGCCTGTCTTGGTGTGTTTTCAAGCGACCCCGAGGTGGTGAAGTACGGTCTGATGCGTTTCCATACGGTGCTGATGCTTCAGTGCATGGCCAGTAGCTACGAGGTTTCGGGGTCGTATATGCGAGCTCTCGGCTACTCTATGACTCCTATGGTGCTGACCATATTCGGCACATGTGTGCTGCGCCTGATGTGGATATACACTTATGCAGCCTGGCATCCGTCATTTGACGTGTTGATGAGCATCTATCCCATAACGTGGACCATTACAGGTGTGATGGTGATAACCGCTGCCCTGATAGTGCAGCGTAGAGCATTCAGGAAGTTGCAGCCGGTCAGTTGAGCGACGGATTTTTAGGATGGAGCAGCCACTGCTTGTATTCCTTGCCCAGCAGACGCACTGTCTTGTGCCAGTAAGCATCTTCGCTTCCTGTCAGAGCCTCCTCGGCCGAGAGGACCGACGGGCTGACAGCCCAGACATTTTCCATGCACTCTTTTTCAAGCTGCTTGGGCTCCCATCCGCTGTAGCCTATGAAGAATCGGAGGCGTCCGTCTAGCGGATAGCCTGAATTGACGTAATCGGTGATTGTGGCGAAATCACGGCCTATATACAGTCCGTCGCTCACCTCTATGTCGTCAGGAAACAGATGGCCGAGAGCATGGATGAAAAATATACGGTCAGAAGCCACCGGCCCTCCGCAGAATACAGGCACCGGGTCCTCTCGCTTGATGGCCGGCAAAACGTCCTGTAGCTTTGTGCCGGTGATTACATTGTTCATGACCACACCCATGGCTCCGTCCTCGCGTGAATAGTCCACCAGCGAGATAACCGAGTGGTTGAAATACCCTTCGCGCAGAAAAGGCTCGGCCACAAGGATATTGCCCGGGAAAATGTCGCGGTGCACTACCTTGATGTCAAATATGCCATGGTCATTGATTCGTTTCATTGTCCGTCAGCTATCATGTTAAGAAATTCATCTTCATTGATGACGGGCACACCGAGCGACCGGGCTTTTTCCAATTTGGCAGGCCCCATGTTGTCGCCGGCGAGGATGAACGATGTCTTTTTGGAAACAGACCCTGCGTTCTTGCCTCCATGCCGTTCGATCATGTCCTTGTATTCGTCACGTGAGTGTCGGGTGAATGTGCCTGAGATGACCACTGTCTTGCCCGTAAGCTGGTCGCCCGAGGAAAGGCCTTCCTGCTCTGTGACCGACATCTGCAGCCCGGCTTTGCGTAGACGCTCCACATTGTCGCGGTTGGCAGGCTGGCTGAAATAATCTATGATGCTGTTGGCTATGCGTGGACCCACATCTTCTATTTCTGTCAGCTGTTCGGCTGAGAGGGACATCAGTGCGTCTATGCTTTTGACGCTTTTTGCAAGCCGCTTTGATACGGTTTCGCCACAAAACGGTATGGACAGCGCATATAACACGCGCTCAAAAGGAACATCTACAGTGGCGCGTATGCCGTCGATTATGCGTTCGGCACTGCGGCGTCCGGTATGCTCGAGCTTCATCAGTTGCTCGGCAGTGAGGTCATAGAGGTCGGCCGGGACTCTGACAAGTCCGGCGTCATACAGGAGCTCCACGGTCTCCTCGCCGATGCCGTCGATATCCATCATGCGGCGACCGGCAAAATGTTCGATGCGTCCCTTGAGCTGTGGAGGACATCCCCATCGGTTGGGACACATCCATGCAGCTTCGCCGTCTTCGCGGATGAGCGGTGTGCCGCATGCCGGACAATGGGTGACAAACCTTACCGGGTCAGCTCCCGGTTTGCGGCCGTTCTCGTCAACTCCGGTTATCTTCGGTATGATTTCGCCGCCCTTTTCCACATAGAGCATGTCATGCTCATGGATGTCAAGGGTGCGTATGATGTCTTCGTTGTGTAGTGAAGCTCGCTTCACTATCGTGCCTGAGAGCAACACGGGTTCAAGATTGGCCACAGGTGTCACTATGCCCATTCGCCCCACTTCAAATGATACGAAACGTAGCTCGGTCAATGCGCGTTCGGCTTGGAATTTGTAGGCTATGGCCCACCGCGGCGACTTGGCTCGGTAGCCGAGATTGAGCTGCTGGCGTAGAGAATTTACCTTGAATACAAGGCCGTCCGTAGCCACAGGCAGCTCTTTACGGGCTACGTCCCAATGCTTTATGAAGGCATCCACTTCGTCAGTGGTCTCTAACGGCTTCATTATGTCGCTGACCTTGAATCCCCACTGTCGTGCAGCCATTATATTGTCATAGTGGTTGTCATAGGGGAGGTCTTCGGAGAGTATATAGTAGAAGTAGGCATCCAGTCCGCGTCGGGCTACTTCGGCGGAGTTCTGCAGTTTGAGAGTTCCCGATGCGGCATTACGAGGGTTGGCAAATAGAGGCTCTTCGTTAAACTCACGCTCTGCGTTCAGACGGTCAAATTCCTTCCACGGAAGCAGTATCTCGCCGCGTATCTCAAATCGGCTGGGCCATCCGCTGCCTCTCAGCGACAGGGGTATGCTGCGTATGGTGCGGACATTGTCGGTGACCACATCGCCTTTCTCGCCGTCGCCTCGGGTGACAGCTCTGACAAGCCGGCCTTCTTCATAAATCAGAGAGATGGAGGTACCGTCATATTTCATTTCGCCCACTATGGTGACTTTCTCGCCGTTGAGGTCTTTCTGGGCGCGTCTGACGAAGTCATCTACCTCTTCCACGGTATAGGTGTTGCTCAGGGAGAGCATCGGGTAGATGTGGGCAGCCTGGGTGAAACCCTTGGTGATGTCACTGCCCACGCGCCGTGTGGGGCTGTTGGGGTCGTCAAATTGTGGATACTCCTGTTCGAGCCGCTCAAGCTCTTTGAGCTTCTGGTCAAAGTCGTAGTCGGAGATGGTCGGACTGTTGAGCACATAGTAGTTATGGTTATGCTCATCGAGTTCGGCGCGTAGCGATGATATGCGTGAGAGTGCCTCTTCGGGGGTCATTTTCGTGATATTTTGCCGTCGTTGGTGATGGTTAGTGGTGAGTCGGGGAAATCCTCGTGTGACAGCCGGGCCATGTGTGCGGCTACGCTATTGGTGGTGTCTTTGCGAGGTCCGATGCCTCTTTGCTGTATGAAGGAGTGAATCTGTCCGTTGACAAACCGTCCGTCAGGGCCTACTGTCACCGTCACTACGGGAGCATAGCCGTTGATGCCTTTGAGGTTGACGCGGTAGGGGGTGACGAAGTTGCCCAGGGAGTAGATGATAAGGCGGTCGTTATAGAGCTCCAGGCCGCGTGTGACATGTGGCCCGTGGCCATAAACCACATCGGCTCCGGCATCTATGGCGCGGTGGGTGAATTTGCGCAGGTCGCCTCTGTCCTCCCCGAAGCATTGCTCCATGCCGGCAGGGACATGTGAGAATTTGGCTCCCTCACCGCCGCCGTGAAATGACACCACCGCTATGTCGGCGCGTCGTTTGAGGTCTTTGACCACCCGGTCCACCTCCTCCATGTCGAGGATGCTGAGGGTGCCTTTGTTGTGGCCGAAGGCGGCAAATCCTATCTTCTTGCCGTTGCGCTCTATGATGGCCGTCTCGCATCGGTCACGCAGGCCGGCGAACGCTATTCCTGACCGGCGCAAGGTGTTTTCGGTGGAACGCACACCTTCGGGTCCGAAATCATTGATATGGTTGTTGGCTATCGACATGAAATCGATGCCGGCATTGACGAGGTTGGATGCGTAGGAGGTGGGGGTGCGGAAGGCGTAACAAAGTTTCGGATCGCCGCATCGTTTGACTGTCCCGCCGCGGTCAAGCAGCGTGCCTTCGTTATTTGACGCAGCTATGTCGGCTTTTGACAATACGTCGCTTACATCTTTAAACAGGTCCTTGCCATCGTTGGCCGGCAGATAAGAGACTCCGTCCTCGGGAAATGTAGTGCCCTGCATTATATCGCCGGCAAAGGCAAATGTCACGCCTCTGCCTGATGGAGCCGTAGCGGCGGTTACAGGTTGCGCTGCATTGATTGTGACGCAGCAGCAAGCCGCAGCCACGAGTAATGAAAGGAATATTTTAAGTCGTCGGGGTGACGGAGCCATGTCTGTCATAAATGTTGTTGGAGAGTAGATTAGTAACAAATATCCCCGGCCCAATGGTTTTATCGAGCCGGGGAATATTATTTATTCCGTTGACGTGTTATTTTTTGAAATAACGGTCAAAGAGGCCCTTGAATCCGCGTCCATGACGGGCTTCGTCCTTGGCCATCTCATGTACGGTGTCGTGTATCGCGTCGAGATTGAGCTCTTTGGCGCGGCGTGCGATGCGCATCTTGTCTTCGCAGGCACCTGACTCGGCGTTCATGCGCTTCTCGAGGTTGGTCTTGGTGTCCCAGACCACATCGCCGAGGAGTTCGGCAAACTTTGAAGCGTGTTCGGCTTCTTCCCATGCGTAACGCTTGAATGCTTCTGCGATTTCGGGGTAGCCTTCACGGTCAGCCTGACGTGACATGGCCAGATACATGCCTACTTCGGTGCATTCGCCGTTGAAGTGTGCATTGAGGTCGGCAATCATTTCGTCGTCGCAACCCTTGGCCACGCCGATTTCATGTTCTGTCACAAAATTGAGGGTATCTTCTACGAGTTCCTTGAACTTGCTTGCAGGTACTTTGCACTGGGGGCAGCGTTCGGGAGCTTCGTCACCTTCGTGTACATAGCCACAGACGGTGCATATCCATTTCTTTTTCATAAAGATAACAATTGGGTTTTATTACGTTAGTGATAATAGTTTCAGATTTCATTGAGACCGATTTGACATCGGGGCGCAATGTCTGTTACTTCATATGCAAAAGTAGTTATTTCGTATGATTGATGCAATATGCTTGAGTTTAATATTGCATAACGGATGCTTAATTATTGCAAATGCACCGTGAAGGTTATAAAAACGACCTCTGAATGCTTTATAAAAAGCAAGCCGGAGCCGCGGCATATCCACATATGCGTCGGCTCCGGCTGGAATTGGTAGTGGCAGAGGGTGGGATGGTTATTTAACTATCTCGACCCTTGCGCTTGCAAATACGTTGATGTCAAGCTTGTTGGCTATCATCTTGATAGCTTTGGCTGCTTTGACTGATACGCCGGCCTCGTTAAGCATTGGCGAAACGGCGGCTATACCGAAAGCTCCGGGCATCACTGCTACCATAGCACCGCTACGGCTGCTTTTTGCAGGTATGCCGGCTCCCATAAGCCATGGCTTGGACATCTTGTGGGGACCTTTGGCGGCCATGAGTGCCACTATGTTCTGGGCGAACTTGCCGTCAAACACTTCCTGACCGTTTGTCGGGTTCACGCCGTCAGAAGCTATCGTGGCTCCCATTGTAGCGAGCTGGAGTGCCGATGCCTTCATGGATACAGCCTTGATGTATGTATCAATGGCTATCGGGGCATCGTCATAGAGATAATATCCGCTTGTGGCAATGGTATCTTCGACATTGGCATCTATGGCCTGTTGTTTGAGCGATTCATACAGCTTGTCATCAAGCTCCGGCGCACTGCCCATCAGCTTGACCATGCGGTCAGAGAGAATCTCCCATTTGCCGTCGGCATCGCCGGTGGGCTGGATGGCGCTTATGGCACGTAGGCCGTGGGCACTGAAAGGTATGTCAGGTTTCTGGCTCTTGCCCTTGGCATTGCATGCACAAGGACACTGGCCTGATTTCTGTATGATTTCGTCAGGGGTCATCTGGCTGAGCAGACATGAGGAGATGGGTATCTTGGCTATGGAGCCGAGCGATGTCTTGCAATCGGTAGTGCCGGCAGTGATTACGGAGCCGTCTGTGAGCACTACGGCTATGCCGAAGCATCCGTCAGTGCATCCGCAGCTGTTATAAGTGGTGTCGGGGGTTCCCTCATTGTCGTTTTTTAATTGCTCATAGGCTTCATTGACTGCTGATCTGAGATCGTCAAATTTAATCTTGCGTGTCATATACTTAAATTTTATGGTCCTGTTATTAAACACCCTCTTAGTGTCTGTAATCCTTGTATCATTGATACATAGGATAAACAGACCACCATCGCAAGTAGTTCAGGCTGCTTTAATTATAGGAAGTTAAAATGAGCAAAATATCCCTGCGACATGCCGGCTTAAAACATTTTTAGAATTTGACGTGTTTATTTATCATATCGGTGAAGCTGGCGCTTTACACATACATAATGTATTTCAAATGAATCACTACGCTGTCCGACGGTTTCTTACTGTCATGCTCCTGATAACTCCGTATCTCCTGTCACATGCCGGAGAGGGGAGAGGTGTCATAAGCAATCTTAACGATACATTGCCTTCGCGATGGGTCTATAACGAACATTTTGACCAGACCATCCCCACGGATGACGGATGGTGGAAGAAGTTCAATGACCCTTTGCTTGACTCGCTTATATCTATCGGTGTAAACAATAACTACAATGTGCTTATGGCGGCGCGCCGCATGGAGATGGCCCGGCTGAGAATGCTGGAGGCCCGTTCGGCCTATTTCCCTGCATTTGATCTTGATGCCGGGTGGACCAAGGCGCGTAATTCGGGCGCGGTGTCGTCGCCTGTCATGCCGGCGACTGATGAAAGCTATTTCTCTGCCGGTATAAATATGAGATGGCAGATAGACATATTCGGCAAGATTACGAGCGGTGTCAAGGCCAAGAAAGCGGCATGGGAAGCGTCACGTGCCGAATATGCCGGTGCCATGGTGAGCCTCTGTGGTGAGATCGCCACTGCCTATTTCCAGCTTCGGGTGCTTCAGGCAGAGGAATCTGTGGCCAACGAACACCTGCTGTCACAGGAGAAGGTGGTCAAGATTACGGAGGCTCGTTTTGAGTGCGGCCTCGCTTCCTTGCTTGATGTCAGCCAGGCGCGCACGGTGTATCATTCTACCAAAGCCACTCTGCCGGCTTTGACGGCTGGTATTAATACGTCGCTCAATGCCATAGCGGTGCTTCTGGCAGTCACACCCGATTATGCCCGTCAGCTGCTCAGCAAGCCGCGTCCTTTGCCGTCATACCTGCAGATGGTCGCTACGGGTATCCCTATGGATTTGCTGCGACGTCGCCCCGACATAGTATCGGCGGAAAAGGAGCTTGCTGCATATGCCGCTGAATTGGGCATCGCGAAGAAGGATTTCCTGCCTACTCTGACTCTTGACGGCTCTATAGGAACTTCCGCACATAATATAGGCGACCTGTTCAGTAAGGAATCGTTTACGTATTCCATCGCGCCTACGCTCTCATGGACCATATTTGACGGTATGGAGCGCAAATATAATGTGGCGGTAGCTCAGGAAAATATGCAGCTCGGCATCGAGAATTATAATCTGACGGTGCTTAATGCACTCAAGGAGGTTGATAACGCCATGGTCAATTATGTGCAAACTGTCAATCAGATCAGCGAGCTCAACATGGTGGTTGAAGAAAGCCAGCGGTCTCTTGACCTGTCGCTTGACCTGTATAAGAAGGGCCTGTCTTCATTTACCAACGTGGTGGATGCGCAGCTTAATTATCTCGCCTATACCAATGGCGTCATAGTGGCGCAGGGCAATGCTCTGAAAGATCTCGTCAATCTATATGAGGCTCTCGGCGGTGGCTGGGAGGTCTCTTTCTAATCAAAACATACTTACTCAAACAGATAAAACACTTATAAGCGATGAAAATCTATCAGGCATATCGCTGTTCACTGATATGTATGGCAGCTCTGGCGATGATGATGTCATCATGCCATAAAAAGTCATCGGCCGATTCAGATGCCGAATTGCCGGTCGCTGTGGCTCTTCCCGAGGTTGATACGGTCACTTTGGCAAAGACATATCCGGGTTATCTACAGGCGCACAGCATGGTGCAGCTGGTGGCGAGGGTCAACGGTTATCTACGCACCAAAAACTACGTTTCCGGACAGTTTGTCAACAAGGGACAGCTGCTTTTCACTATCGAGGATACACAGTATCGCGATGCTCTGGTTCAAGCCGAGGCACAGCTTGCCACGGCACGGGCCACGTATGAGTATAACAAAAACAACTACGAGGCCATGAAGAAGGCCCTTGAGAGCGATGCGGTGGCACGTATATCCGTGATACAGGCCGAGAGCGATATGAAAAATTCACTTGCTGCCATACATAATGCCGAAGCTGCGGTGCAGAGTGCGAGGACTAACCTCAGCTACTGCACGGTGAGGGCTCCGATCAACGGTCATGTCACGGCATCAGGCCCTGACATTGGTGCCTATCTGGCAGGAGCCGGAAGCCCTGTCACTCTTGCCACGATATATGACGACAGCAGCATGGGAGCGGTGTTTAATATCGAAGATACGCAGTTTATGCGCATGATGGATCATAAAGGCGACGGACATGAACTGGATTATGCGCGTATCCCGGTGACGTTTGAGGATACGCTGCCTCACCATTATACTGCAAAGCTCACTTATATTTCGCCTGAGATAGACAAATCGACAGGTACATTGCTGCTTAAAGCCGAACTTGACAATCCTTACGGCGAGCTTAAAGACGGCATGTATGCCAATATCACTCTCCCTTATGCCATCGTTCCTGATGCCGTCCTTGTCAAGGATGCTTCTATCAGTACCGACCAGGCCGGGAAATATGTCTATGTGGTCAATGACAGCAACAAGATTGTCTATACTCCTGTGACAGTGGGCGACCTGGTCCGCGACTCTATGCGTGTGGTTACCCACGGACTTACTCCACAGTCGCGCTATGTTACCCAGGCGCTCCTCAAGGTGCGTGACGGAATGACGGTTAAACCTATCCAGCAGAAATAAGCGATGTTTTCAAAATTCTTTATCGAAAGACCGATTTTTGCCACGGTCATTGCCATCCTGATGGTGCTGGTCGGCCTTCTGACTGTCAAGTCTCTGCCTGTGGCGCAGTTTCCTGACATCACGCCTCCAACCATCATGGTCAGTGCGACCTATCCGGGTGCCGATGCCAAGACGGTGGCCGAGACTGTGGGTGTGCCTATAGAGGAGCAGGTCAACGGTGTGGAAAACATGATGTACATGAGTTCTACATCGTCGAGTGACGGTTCCTATATGCTGACCATTACATTTGAAGTCGGTACTGACATAGACATGGCGACTGTCAAGGTGCAAAACCGTGTGTCGCTTGCCGAGCCGCAGCTTCCTGCTGCAGTGCAGCAGCAGGGGGTCGATGTCATGTCTCGGTCTTCTGACCAGATATTGTTTATAGCCATCGAGGGTGATTCCATCCATAATTACGATGGCCTCTATCTGACAAATTATGCCCAGCTCAACATCGTCGACGAGCTTGCTCGTGTCGACGGAGTGGGAGAGGTCAGTGTGTTTGGTGCCGGTGACTACAGTATGCGCATATGGCTTGACCCTGACAAGATGCGCATACGCGAGGTGACCGCCGATGAGGTGCGTCAGGCTATCGAGGCGCAGAATCTGGAGGTGTCGGCAGGTGCTGTGGGTGCTCCTCCTATCCATGGCGATGCGGCATTTCAGTACACGCTGACGAGCCGTGGACGTCTGGTGACGCCTGAGGAGTTCGGTAATATCATCATCCGCAACAACCCTGACGGAGGTCTGCTGCGTCTGAGTGACATCGCTACGGTTGACCTTGGAAGCCAGAGCTACAGCACTACCTCCACGGTCAATTCCAAACAGGCCGGTCTGCTCGGAGTGGCTCAGCTCCCGGGAGCTAATGCACTGAAGGTGGCCAACGACTGTCTGGACCGACTCAATGAGCTGGCCCAGTATTTTCCGCCGGGTGTGCGCTACCGCGTCATCCTCAACACTACAGATTTTGTGACCGAATCCATTGATGAACTGGTGGTGACTTTTGTCGAGACCACGCTGATTGTCATGCTCGTCATACTCATCTTCCTGCAAAACTGGCGCACGGTCATCATACCTATGCTGACCATACCGGTGTCGCTGATTGCGACATTCGCAGTGATGAAGCTAATGGGCTTCACACTCAATACTCTGACGCTTTTCGGCCTTGTGCTTGCCATTGCCATCGTGGTGGACGATGCCATCGTGGTGGTGGAGGACTGTGCCCGTATTGTGGACGAGGGGAAGATGTCGGTTAAGCAGGCTACAGAGAAGGCGATGAACGAACTTACCGGCCCCATCGTGGGCGAGGTGCTCGTATTGCTCTCGGTTTTTATCCCTACGGCGTTTATTTCCGGCATCACAGGACAGCTTTACAAACAGTTTGCCCTGACTATCGCAGTGTCTACGGCGTTCTCTGGCTTCAATGCGCTGACGTTTACGCCGGCCATGTGCGCCTTGTTTCTGAAACCGCGCAAGCCGGCTACGTTCTGCGTCTACCGCTGGTTTAATAAGGGTTATGCCAAAGTATGGCAGGGATATACCAATATCGTAGGCAGCCTGTTGCGCAAACCGGCTATGGCTATCGGCCTGTATCTCGTACTTTGCTTCCTCGCGTTCTGGGGCTTTATCAAGTGGCCGACGAGCTACGTGCCGAGCGAGGACATGGGCTATTTCCTGACATCGGTGCAGCTTCCTACAGGTGCGTCGCTTGACCGCACGGAGAAGGTCATGGCGCAGATTTCATCGGAGATGCAGAAACTTGACGGTGTCAAGGATGTCATGGCTATCTCGGGCATGTCGATGATGGGCGGCGGCAATGGCAGCAATTCAGGCTCCATATTTGTGGTGCTTGAACCGTGGAAAGACCGCAAGGGCAAGGATTTGAGTGTGGACGGCATCATCAAGAAAGTATCCGAAATCACGGCTACGCTCCAGGAACCGGTGGTGTTTGCGGTCAATCCTCCGGCCATCCCCGGCCTGGGGCTGACATCGGGCTTGCAGATGCAGCTTCTTGACATACAGAATCGTGGCACCGAAGCTCTGAAAAACGCTATTGACAAACTGAGTCTGGCGGCCCACGCCGATCCGCGCATAGAGCAGCTTAACTCGTTCTATCAAGGAGGAGTGCCGCAATATACGCTTCATATCAATCGTGACAAGGTGGAGATGCAGGGTTTGTCGCTCTCGCAGGTGTTCTCGGTTCTGTCGGCGTTTATGGGCGGCAGCTATGTCAATGACTTTGTGGAATTTGGCCGTGTTTATCAGGTCAATATAGCCGGTCAGCCCTCGGCTACCGGCAATGTCAACGATGTGCTCAAGCTGAGCGTCCGCAACAGTGGCGGTGATATGGTGCCGTTCTCATCGTTCACATCCATAGAGCCGTCGATGGGTGCACCGTCGGTCGACCGCTACAACATGTACACTACAGCTTCTCTGACGGCCATACCTGCCCATGGTGTAAGTTCCAAAGAGGGCATTGACCTCATGGAGCAGCTCGTGAAAGAGCAGCTCGGCAATGACTACTCATATGCCTGGACAGGCGAAGCATATCAGGAAACGCAGTCAGGCACGACTATCACGATGGTGCTTCTGTTTGCGGTAATCATAACCATACTCGTGCTCGCTGCCCAGTATGAAAGCTGGACTGACCCGGTGGCAGTGGTGATTTCGATGCCTACAGCCATCCTCGGCACGGTGCTCGGATGTATATTGATGTCGCAGAGCATATCCATCTACACCCAGATCGGTATCATACTCCTCTTGGGCCTTTCAGCTAAAAATGCCATCCTCATTGTGGAGTATGCTATAGACTACCGCAAGGCCGGCCTTGACATACGCAAAGCGGCCATGGATGCCGGGCGTGTGCGTTTCCGCCCAATCATGATGACGGCTCTGGCGTTTGTGTTCGGAGTCATGCCGATGCTTTTCGCCACCGGAGCCGGTGCAGCCAGCCGTCTCTCGTTGGGTACCGCCGTTGTCTTCGGCATGGCCGTCAACGCCATCGTCGGCACACTGTTTGTCCCCAACTTCTGGGAACTCCTTGAGCGATTCCGCGAAAAATATCTCGCACGGCTATTCCCCTCCGACGATGCGCCCAAGCCTCCGGCCAATCCCGAAGATGACGGCTCCGCCGCCGTATGATATATCCCGAAAATTCACTCAAATAGAATCCAAGGCCGTCAGCAGAAGTGAAACTGACGGCCTTTTTTTGTCGCCAACATCTGCCGCCGTTTGCCGAGAGATGCAGCACGTTATGATATTGCGTAAAGCCTTCCATGAAAATAGTCACAAAGTTTGTCGCAAAAAAAAATCTCAAAAAATTGCGAGAAAGTTTTGCAGAATTAAGAAAAGTGCTTAACTTTGCAGACGTCAAAACGAAATGACACCCACCTTGCCTTGTGGTGTAATGGTAGCACGTCGGATTCTGGTTCCGCCTGTGAGGGTTCGAATCCTTCCAAGGCAACTCAAAGAAAGAGCTAAGTCACTTTTGGACGCAGCTCTTTCTCCTTTTTTCACCCTCCGCGCGAACGTTAAAAATCGCGCGGTGTGAGTAAGTATGAAACACAAGGGTCGGCGTCAGTAGAAAATCCGTGGCCGTGGAACAGGAAGTGGCCGTGGGACAGGAAAGGAAATGGCAGCCAAAGCGAGGCCTTCAAGCTCACCGCCGAGGAACAATAAAGAAGATTTGAGGAAATAGTGCACCGATTAGGCGACGAAATAAATCCCTAATCCCTGTCTTTTCTTTTGTTTAAGAAGGTGATTTCAGTTTTGAACAGCGGCGCGTCAAAGTCAAATTTCACGGCATAGCGGATAATTCCGACAACGAGAATGATGCCCAAAATTAAAATGATGATACCTAATATGTTACCTATTATTGCCATTTAGTTTGGGGTTATATTGCAAATATAACAAAATAACAGCGTCTTTACAAAAATCCGCTGTTATTTGTCGTCCGGTTTTTATTGTAGATTTGCGATGCTAAATCTTATTCGTGAATGACAATCTTAACATCCCGGCTGCCGTTTAGAGGGGGGCCGGGATGGGGTGGGGTCAGTCGTCATCGTCGTGGTGGTGGCGCTTGTGGTGTTTTTTCATCTCCTTTTTGTAGTGCTTGTAGGCCTTTTTGTAGGCTTTTTTGCTTGCTTTGTGGAGGTCTTCCATGTAGTCTTCGTAATCGTCATAGTAATCGTCGTCTACATAGACCATTGCCGGGGGGGGCATAATAGGGGGCGTAATATGCGCCGTGATGCAGCTCTTTGTAGTAGGCTTTGCGTGCCTTTTTGACGGCTTTGTAGTAGCGGCGCGGAGAGGGGGGCATGACATAGCCGGGGCGCAACGGCACTACTACCGGCGCAGGTGCTACGACTACGGGTGCCGGAAGTGCGGGGATGAAGTTGGAAACGTGGAGGTTGATGCCGTCAGTTCCGGCATCTATTGAATAGAACTGGGCAGAGGCACCAGCTGAGGCCACTCCGATGATGGTGGCAGTGAGAAGTATCTGTCGTACCATAACGTGATGTGTTTTCTTCTATAACACATCTTGGTCGTCAATGGTTGAAGTTGTGGCGTCGTCATCGTCGGTTTGGTCGCTGTTTTCATATTCTTCCATGATGCGTCGGGCTGTGCGAGATATGGCTTCTTCGTGTCCCGTCAACGCTGCGAACGGGGCGAATTGCGCTGCCCGTGCTGCCAGCGGCATGGGCAGGTGTGTGCGGCTGACGTGTCGTGGCCGATTGATTATGTCGTCATAGCGGTTCATGCTTTGTGTCCTCCTATCTGTGTGTTGCGGTCACGCTGTGTGGCTCCGTCGGCGTAATTGAGGCCGCGGAGTATGGCGTTTTTCCCGAACATTTTCTTGATATGCAGCACTGCTTCCTGGCGGCGCCGCTCTTTGTCCAATTCCTGTCGCTGCGATTCCCTCTGCCGGTTAAGCAGTTCGTAGTCGGTAAATAATTCCAGCTGCTCGGATTTGAATGGCCGCTGCATGGCTTCGTTTTCGCTAATGAGATGATTGATGGAGAGAGACAGCCGTCTGACGAGCAAGTCGGGATGCACGATGCGGTCAAACAGGCTGCCTACGGCATCTGACAGAATGCGGCCCGAAGAGGTGGGCGATGACAGGTTGGCTGTGCCGTTGGCATGCTGGGGTACTTCGCGTCCATACCAGTCGGTGCCTATTTTGCCGTCATATTTAGCCCGTATCATAGGGTCGTTAAGGCTCATGGCATCGTAGCCGACATGGAGTATTATCTGGTCGGTCAGCATACGCTTGTCTACGAGCTCGAGGGCTATGGTGTCGGCCATTTCCAGAGCCACGATGCGTGCCTTGGCTGCGGTGTATCCGCATGTCAGCACCTGTCCGCTGCATAGCGAGCGCGATTCCGGGCGGTAGGCTTTGACCAGCTCCATGGTGACCGGCTCATATCCCCATGCGTGGTCAATCAGCAGTTCGGCATTGATGCCGAACACCTTATACAGTATGTCCTCGTGAGCTATGGAAAAGCGTGCCAGATCACCCATGGTCAGTATGCCTATCGCATGCAGCCGGTTGGCTATGCCACGGCCTACGCGCCAGAAATCCGTCAGAGGCATATGACTCCACAGTTCTCGGCGGTAACTCATCTCGTCAAGTTCGGCTATGCGCACTCCGTCGCTGTCGGGAGGCATCTTTTTGGCCACTATATCCATTGCCACCTTGCACAGGTACATATTTGTGCCTATCCCGGCGGTGGCTGTTATGCCCGTTTCGGCAAGCACCTCGCGTATCATCTTCATCGCCAGCTGGTGCGGCGTCATACGGTAGGTGTCAAGGTATGACGTCACGTCGATGAACACTTCATCAATCGAGTAGACATGGATGTCCTCGGGAGCTATATACCGCAGATATACGGCATATATGCGTGTGCTGTAGTCGATGTAGAGTGCCATGCGCGGAGTCGCGGTCAGATACCCGGCGCTGATTTCATGGCGTGTCTCCAGTTCGCGGCCCGATACTGAGCGTCCGCAGCGTCCGCGGTGGCGATTGATTTCGCGGATTTTCTGTTCCACCTCGAAGAGGCGTGGGCGTCCGCTCAGGCCTGTCAGCTTTTTCATAGCCGGCGACACTGCCAGGCATATCGTTTTGGACGTGCGGCTTGCATCGGCTACGACAAGGCATGTGTCGAGAGGGTCAAGTCCACGTTCCACACACTCCACCGAAGCGTAAAACGACTTCAGGTCTATCGCGATATACTGCCGCTGCCGGTCCATGTCACTGTGTCTCGCTAAAGTCAGTCGCCGCAGCTGTCAAGTCCGAGCTGCACCATCTCCTCTCCGTCCTCGTCAGGGCGCACGGCGCATTGAGAGTCGTCGTTATCAGTATTTACGGGTTGCCCTGCAGCTGCCTGTAGGGTCTCCTCGGGAGCCTGATTCTGTCTGTTATCGTCAATTGCTTTCATAATAAAGTATCACAAAATTATATCTGCAAATATATGATTCACGATGCCACGTTAAGATGCCCCTCTTTGTTAATTAAGGTTAATCGCATATCGGTGCTCGGTGTGGCATATCCATATAGATACAAGTAAGAGGGACGGCCCACGATGGAGAACCGTCCCTCTTAGCGTTGTATCGTGTAGTGTCAGGAATTGAGTTCGGCTCGGAGAAAGGGGGCGGTGGGGGAGCTGTCTCTTATACACATCTCCGAGCCCA
>ERZ1027217.260-NODE-260-length-27082-cov-5.858401_pt1 | contig 27082 bp, 27 predicted proteins | sample MGYA00519268_ERZ1027217 | MGnify/ENA primary metagenome ERZ1027217 (study PRJEB26926, sample SAMN06164537) | human gut metagenome | biome: ENVO:00009003; feature: ENVO:2100002; material: ENVO:00002003 | host: Homo sapiens | place: USA | collected 2012 ...
CTCCTGCTATCATGCGATGACAGCTGTCTGTCACGGATGTACTGCTATCGATGAAGTACTGCTATCATGGACGTATATCCATCATAGCTCCGATTCATTGCACGAAGTAATTCATTCACTGACTTCATTCCGTCACGGACGCAAGTCATTCACGATACGCATCAAACTTCGTTTTGCCGATTATCTCCGTAACGACCAAAGCGAGCGGCCCGATAAGGGCCGCTCGCTCCGTTACCGTGCCGTCGGAGTCGGTATGCAGCCGGCTTCGTGCTCAACGGCGGGGTAATCTTCTTTTCCTCGTGTCGATCCGTCCGAGACCTCGACGACCTGTTATTCGGCCGAAGCCGCCGACGCCAGCCGCTCGCCGAAAGCCTCCATCGCGCGGCCGATGACCGTCTCGGAGAATTTGGCGTAGTGGCGCGTCATGTTGGTGTTCGAGTGCCCGAGAATCTTGGCCAGCACGTCGATCGGCATTCCGTATTCGACGGCCATGCAGGCGAAGGTGTGGCGGGCGCAGTGGGTGGTCAGCACCTTGTCGATGCCGCACACGGCCGCGATCTCCTTCATGTAGGCATTCATCTTCTGGTTGCTCGGCGTGGGAAGCACGCGCCCGCGAGCGAGGCACGCCTCGTCCCGCTCGTAGCGGCGCAGGATTTCGAGCGAGGCCGGAAGCAGCGGGATGCGGCTCATGACGGAGGTCTTTTCGCGCGGCTTGTGGATCCACCACCGCCCCTCGTCGTCCTGCGAGAGGTGCTCGCGCCGCAGGTGGTCGGCGTCGGCGAAGGCCAGCCCCGTCAGGCAGCAGAAGACGAAGACGTCGCGGATGCGGGCCAGCCGGTGGTCGAGCTCCTTGCGGGTCAGCAGTTCCAGTTCATGCGCCGTAAGGTGCTCTTTGGCCTGCACCTCGTCCTCTTTGAGTTTATAGTAGCGGAACGGATTTTTCGTGATCCACTCGTTGCGCAGGCAGTAGAGGACGAAGTTGCGCAGACAGTCCATGACGGCGACCGCCCCGTTGTGGCGGCAGCGGTGGGCGGTTTGCAGGAAGAGGTTGAAGCCGTCCAGAAACTCGTAGTTCATCCGCTCGACGGGAATGTCCTCGGCCTTGCCGCGCTGGGCGAGGTACTGTTTCAGGTAGCGCAGCAGCCGTTCGTACTTGTCGGCCGTGCGCTGCGTGATGCGCACGCCCACCTCGCCCTGCCGCCGCTTCGCGTAGTCGGCGAGGCCTGCGATGAGCATCATCGTGTTGCAGGTCGGGTTGAGGTAGCGCTGCTTGATCTGCGCCGCATTGGCCGCATAGCCCTCGGCCAGCAGCTTGGTGCGGATGTCGATGATTTTGACGCGGAAATCGTTCAGTCGCTCGTTGACCTGAATGGCCAGCTTGTTCGTTCCCATCGCGCGCTCCTTGTGCTGGTTCCACGTTTCGGGATTGCTGTCGCACTGAGTGTAGACCTCTTGCCGGAGCCCTCCGGTCGTAATGCGTGCGAAGATGGGCGCCAATCCGTTTTTCTTCGGTCGTCCTTTCCGCATCAAGAAAAGAATGGCAAATGTCTCTTGTCTCATGACGTTGAAATTTTTTGGTTAACAAAACGTCCGCAAGAGAGAATTATTACGACGTAAAACGCAGCGAAACAGTGCATTGCAAACGTACTCGGGAGCAAATTCCGTCGCGCAGCCCGTTTTTCGCCTCCGCTCCCTTTCGTGCTCCCGCGAGTTTGCTGCGAAATGCTTTCGGCTTCCGGTTCAGAGAATTTGCCGACACCTTTGCAAAACGATGATATACAATCAATTTGCACTTGTTTGCACCGAACGGGCAACGAAAAAGGAGCCCTTCGAAAAGGCTCCTTTGTGCGGATAAAGGGACTCGAACCCCCACGCCCTAAGGCATCAGATCCTAAGTCTGACGTGGCTACCAATTACACCATATCCGCAAATATCCGAACAGGAACTGCAAAAGCCGGGTGTAAAACCGGATTTAGGCGGTGCGTGAAACGCGTCCTGTCCTTTGCAAAGCTACCGGAAAACGAGCGCAATCGTGCGGGATTGTCCGCAAAGATTACCGGATCGGTTCCTGTCCTTTGCAAGGATAAGGAAAGCAAGCGACAAGCCAAACAAATTCGAGCTTGCCCGAGCCGCCTCTTATCTGTTGGCAAAGATAACTAAAAAACCTTTTTCTCGAATGGATGCCGGGCGATTTTGCCGATTTTTGGTTACTTTTGCAAACTATTTCAATCGATTATGCCGTATAAACTGACACTGGTTCTTACTCCGAAGCAGGCTGCCGACGTAAAATACTATACTGAACAGGCGGCTCGCCGTGCGGGTGTCGCGGAGCAGGATGTGGCTTTGGTGCGGGTCGTCGGACGGTCGATCGATGCCCGGCAGCGGCAGCCCAAAGTGAATCTTACGCTCGAAGTTTATGCCGATTGCGAACCGCAGCCCGCACCTGTGCATTTCGACTATCCGTCGGTTGCGGGGCGTACGGAGGTCGTGATCGTCGGTTCGGGCCCTGCGGGGTTGTTTACGGCTCTGCGGCTGATCGAACGGGGGTATCGCCCGGTGATTCTGGAACGGGGACGCGATGTGTCGGCCCGCAAGCGGGACATCGCGCAGATCAACCGCAACGGTGCGGTCGATCCCGATTCGAACTATGCTTTCGGCGAGGGCGGAGCCGGAACATTCTCCGACGGCAAACTTTTCACCCGCAGCAAGAAGCGGGGCGACTACAACAAGGCGCTGCAAACGCTGGTTTTTCACGGCGCCACGCCCGAAATTCTTTACGAATCCCATCCCCATATCGGAACGGATAAACTGCCGAGGGTGATCTCCAATATCCGGCGGACGATTCTCGAAGCCGGCGGATCGTTCGTTTTCGATGCGCGGGTTACCGATGTCGAATTGCACGACGATCGCGTAAAAGGGGTGTGGGTCGGAGATACCCTTTATGAAGGAGCGGCTGTGGTTCTTGCTACGGGACATTCGGCCCGGGATATTTACGAGTTGCTGCACCGGCGGGGCGTGCGTCTGGAAGCCAAGCCTTTTGCGATGGGCGTGCGGATCGAACATCCGCAGGCGCTTATCGACTCGATACAGTACCACTGCGAGTCGCGGGGAGAGTATCTGCCTGCGGCCTCCTATTCGTTGGTCAGCCAGGAGGGTGGGCGTGGCGTCTATTCGTTCTGTATGTGCCCCGGGGGATTCATCGTTCCGGCGATGACCGATGCGGCCGAATCGGTGGTGAACGGTATGTCGCCCAGCGGCCGGAACTCCGTTTTCGCCAATTCCGGTTTGGTGACCGAGGTGCGGCTTGCGGATTTCGAGCATCTGCGGGCAGAGTGGGGCGAGCTGGCCGGGCTGAAATTCCAGCAGCAGTTCGAGCGGCTGGCCCGGCAATACGGCGGCGAGCATCAGATCGCTCCGGCCCAGCGTGTCGCCGATTTCGTGGCGGGACGTGCGAGCGGTTCGCTGCCCCGGACCTCGTATATACCGGGCGTTGTGCCTTCCCGGCTGGATAAGTGGATGCCCGGATTTATCGCCTCTTCCCTGCGGGCGGGTATCGCCACTTTCGGGCGGCGGATGCGGGGATTCCTGACCAATGAAGCGTTGGTCGTGGGCGTCGAGTCCCGCACCTCGACCCCCGTGCGCATTCCGCGTGATGCGCAGACGCTGATGCACCCCGAGGTCGCCGGGCTTTTCCCTGCGGGCGAAGGGGCCGGGTATGCCGGCGGAATCATTTCTGCGGCGCTCGACGGCGAGCGTATCGCCGATGCCGTTGTAAATTACTTGAAAAAATAGCGTATGGATAAGAAGGAAGTGGTGGTCGTCGTTCCTGTTTACCGGCCGGAATTGACCGTCTGGGAACGGGCGTCGTTGAGGCAGACTGTTGGGGTGTTACAGGAAAATTATCCGGTCGAACTCTTGGTTCCCTGCGGTATGGATTGCTCGGCGATCCGGCGTGAGTTCTCCGGACTGCCGGTTCGGGAGGTGTCGGACGAATGGCTGGGCCGCAAGAACGGGATTGCGGGATACAACCGGATGATGCTTTCGGCCGGATTCTACGAGTTGTTCCGCGATTACGAATATCTCCTGATCTGCCATACCGACGCCTGGATTTTCCGGGACGAACTCGCCGACTGGTGCCGTAGGGGATACGACTGTGTGGCCGCTCCCTGGGTCCGCCGCAAAGTGTATGATCTGCCGATTCTGAAGCAATACCTGCGGTGGAGGCTTCGCCGTGCAGAGCGGGCGGGCCGGATGATCCGGCAGTCGCTCTACGGGAAGATCGGAAACGGAGGTCTTTCGCTTCGCCGCGTGGAGAGTTTTCGGGCCGCGTGCGAAAAATACGGCGACGAGATCGAGCGGTTTTGTTCGATGGGCAACCACCTGGGCAACGAGGATGTTTTCTGGGCCGTCGTTCCCGAAGGGTTTCGTTATCCTTCGCAGGAGGAGGCGCTGCGGTTCGCGTTCGACACCAATCCCCGCTATTGCTACCGTTTGTGCGGCAGTCGCCTGCCGATGGGGTGCCATAGCTGGTCGAAGCCCCGGATGTGGCGCTTCTGGCAGCAGATTATTCCGCTGCCCGACGCGGCGAGCGGCGCCGCAGCGGATAAGTGATCCAGTACGCCAGAGTATTGACCGTCGTATGGAAAAGGTGCTTGCCCAGCCCTTTTCGCTTCTGGTCATTGACCATCAGAACGGTTTTGTAGCAAATCTTCAGCCGGTTGTGCCGGACCCATACCGAGAGCAACCGTTCGCTCAAATACCCCATCACGCGTCCCTGCACGGGGTCGTCCTGAATCTCGATCCGCCGCTCCACCTCGAACAGAATATCGAACAGCCATGCCGAGTAAGCCTCGAACCGCTCGCGCGGCAGGACGAACATGTTGAAATGCGAGAGGCGGTTGTTGCGGAAGAACACCCGGTCGAAATCCGGCAGGTAGGCCGGATATTTTTCTGCGATCACCTGCCGTGCGGTCAGCAGGTCGCTTTCGATGTGGCACTTGCAATAATCCGTGTAGAGGTTGTAGGGATAGATCTTCGGCCGGGCCATGACGATATCGCAGCGGCTGAAAAGGCGGTCGAAGTCGGGGACCGGATGCGATGCCGAGAAGAAGGCTTCCGAGCGAACCGTCCGCAGCGAGCAGGCCGAACCGCCCTCGAAGTCGAAATAGCGGCGATAGTGGTTCAACCCGATGTAGTCTGCGTCGTGCAGGTTTTTCCAGGCCCAGTAGTGGGCCGTGAGTTCGCAGTAGTGGCGGTTGCGGTCGCTGATGTTGTCGCCCGTGTCGTCGCCGACGGCGAACGGAAGTTCCGTTTGCGAAATGGCCCGTCCGACCTGAACGGGCTGGTAGGGCGGGGTTTTGAGGCATGCGTCCTGCTTGTGGGCGCAGACCAGGATGACGGTTTTGCTCATTTTTCTAAAGGGTAAGTTTGAGAGCGCTTTCGATCACTTTGTCCATGTCGTAGTAGCGGTATTCTCCGAGTCGGCCGCCGAAGATGACTTTCCGGTCCCGGTCGGCCAACGCCTTGTAGCTTTCGTAAAGTTTCGTGTTGCGCTGGTCATTGACGGGGTAGTAGGGCTCGGCTCCATGTTCGTACGGGGCCGGGTATTCCCGGGTAATGATCGTGCGGGGCTGATCGCCGCCCGGTTCGAAATGCTTGTGTTCGATGATCCGGGTGTAGGGAATTTCGCGCTCGGTGAAATTCATTACGGCGACGCCCTGATAGTTGGGGGTGTCGAGCGTTTCGTGTTCGAAGCGCAGCGAGCGGTACTCCAGCTCTCCGAGTCTAAAATCGTAGTATTCGTCGATGCGGCCCGTGAAAACGATGCGGTCGCAGAGGCTTTCCCAGTGCGTGCGGTCGGCGAAGAAATCGGTGTCGCAGCGCACCTCGACGCCTGCGAGCAATCCGTCCACGAGTTTGTTGTAGCCGCCGATGGGGATACCCTGCCAGCGGTCGTTGAAGTAGTTGTTGTCGAAGGTGAAGCGCACCGGCAGGCGTTTGATGATGAATGCCGGCAGTTGGGTGGCGTCGCGTCCCCACTGTTTTTCGGTGTAACCTTTCACGAGCCGTTCGTAGATGTCGATGCCGACCAGCGAGATGGCCTGTTCTTCGAGGTTGCGGGGCTGCGAAATGCCTGCTTCGCGCCGCTGACGGTCGATCATCTCCGCTGCCTGGGCGGGCGTGGTGACGCCCCACATGGCGTAAAAGGTGTTCATGTTGAAAGGCAGGTTGTAGAGCTTGCCCTTGTAGTTGGCCACCGGGGAGTTGATGTAGTTGTTGAATTCGACGAAGCGGTTCACGAACTCCCACACTTCGCGGTTGGAGGTGTGGAAGATGTGGGCGCCGTATTTGTGGACGCGGATGCCTTCGCGCTCCTCGCAGTAAGCGTTTCCGCCCGTGTGGGGCCGTCGGTCGATGACCAGCGCTTTCTTACCGGACCGTGCGGCCCGGTAAGCTGCGACTGCGCCGAAAAGTCCGGCTCCGACGATCAGGTAATCGTATTTCGACATGATGCAGCGGGTTTATATGTGAATCAATCGGGTGAGGCGTCGAAGCAGCCTGCCGGAGAGAGCTCCGAGGGCGAAGACCCACCGGCTGCGGGCCGCGACTTTCCGATCCCGGCGGTCGGCGAGAAACGCGGGGTCGAAGGTCGAAAGATACTCTTCGCGGGCATTGCGAGCCGCTTTTACGGCAATATGCAGCTCCTCGTTCGTTTTCGACGCCGCGACCGCTTCGCAGCATTGTTGCAACCGGATGCGGGCTGCGACATAACGCCCTTCCGGGGTAGGTGCGGCCTGTAGGAAAAGGTCGTGTAGCTGGCGGGAAACGCGGAGAATCAGCTCCGTCGGCTTGCGTTTTTTGGAGAGGCCGCTGCCGAGGACCCGGTAGTGGTAGGGCGTTTTTTCGTTGATGACGATGCGCGAAACGTGGGGAATGTATTGCAGCAGGAAGATTTCGTCTTCCCGGTGCGAGAGCCCCTCGATGAAGCGGAGCCCATTCTCGTCGATGATCCGTTTGACCAGCAATTTATTGACGGTGAATCCCAGCATGTCGTGCCGCCGCAGGGCGACGATGGCTTCCGTGCAGGCTTGGCCCTGTACGTCCATGGCAGGCGCTGTCAGCCGCCGGTCCGATTTGCCTTCCCGGTGTTGCAGGATGCCTGTCACGGGCAGCGTATGTTCGTCCATGCCTGCTTCGACGAATTGTTGCAGGTAGTCTGCATCGACCCAGTCGTCGGGATCGCAGAAGGTCAGGTATTCGCCCCGGGCGTGTTCGATACCCGCGTTGCGGGCCGTGCTCAATCCTCCGTTGGGTTTGTGGACGACCCGGATCCGGGAGTGTTCCCTGGCATAGCGGTCGCAGATTTCGCCCGAGGAGTCCTTGCTGCCGTCGTCGATGAGCAGGATTTCGTAATCCTGGAAACTTTGCTGCAACAGGCGGTCCAGGCTGGTGCACAAGTAGGCTTCCATGTTGTAAATCGGAACGATGACGGTGATGAGCATTTGTGTCGGGGTAAAGGTTAAACCTTACAAAAATAACTCTTTTTTCCCATTTCCGGTGCAATTTGCATCCGGAAATGGGAGGTATCGGTCCGATGCGGTATTTTTAGAGGTCTGTCCGGTCGTTGCCGGATCGATTCCCGGCGAATTTAGCGGGCGAAACTGCGGGGAAGATCTTTGAACACCTTGTGCCAGAACATTATCATCCGGGGATGACGGTAGCGCTCCCGCCAGGCGAGGCGGATCGAGAGATAGGGCTCCTCGTTCCAGTGGCTGCCGGCGGCTTTGCGGATCCGCAGCAGGTGTTTGCCCGCGATCGAGAGGCGGCAGATCAGGGGCGGGTCTATGAGCCGGAAGGTTTCTTCGAGGATGCGGAGCGTTTCGATGTGCTTGCGTCCTGTGGCTATCGACTCTGCGGTGGTGTTGCTGTCATGTACCCGGTAGTAGTTGAGGGGTTCGGCAAGATAGACGACATTTCCCCCCCCCCGATACGATCTGTATCCAGAACAGCCAGTCGCCGCAATAACGGTATTGGGTGTAATTGTCGCCTGCGGGGAGCGCACTGCGCCGTACCAGTGCCATTCCTGCGTTGTAGATGGTGTTCCTCGGGCAGAGAAAACGGTAGAGGAAGAAACGGCTGCCGAATCGGATCTGCTTGTGTTTGGGGTATTTGACGGGCGCTTCCTCCCGTATGGTCCGGGAGTGGGAATCGACGATATAGCTGCTGGTGAAAACTATGCTGCAATCCGGACGGGTGTCGAGAATCCGGACGCACCGTTCCAGAAAACAGGGAGAGGAAAAGTCGTCGCTTTCGGCGATCCACACGTAATCGCCCTTGGCTTTCGACAGCCCCTTTTCCCACTGTTTGAAAGGCGAGCCGCTGTTCCGTTCATTATAAAAAATGCCGGAAACTTTGGGGTGATTGCGGTATCGTTCGAGAATTTCACGGCTGCCGTCTGTCGAACAATCGTCGAGCAGAATCAGTTCGAAATCCTGAAACGTCTGTTGCAGAATACTTTCTATACGCTGTTCGAGATAGGGTGCATGACAGTAGTTTGGGACAATGACCGAAACGGTGGGCATACGAAAAATGTATTATCTCTAATCCGCCTGCAAAGATAGCGGTTCGAACTGAAATATTGCCTGTGCAGGCCGGTAATTTTGAATTTATGATTTTCGCTGTTCGGATTCCGGGCTGTTTTTGGTTCCGATGAATTTTCGACAGGGAGTGCGGGCGGAGGACGGGAAGGATCGTTTTTTCCTTTGTCGGGAGCCGTTGTCTTGCGTCGAGATAAACGATTTTCGCATTGCTCCGTTGCGCATCCGGCTCGAATCGGATTCCGGCTTTTGTGCCGGAGCCTTGGAGTGCAAAATAAAAAGAGATCTCTTTGTCGGTCGCTTTGGATAGCGGATTGACTTCGCTTGTCTTCAAACGTCACGACTCGGCGGCTCGAACGGAGTTCGTCCGGGCCTCGCTGCTCCGTTTGTCCGAACTTCCCCTGTCCCGTTACTCTGGAGAGGCAGTAATAAAAAGAGCGACTGTTACAGTCGCTCTTGGTAGTGGATAGGGGATTCGAACCCCTATGTCGTGCGTGAGAGGCACGTATCCTAACCCTTAGATGAATCCACCGTTGGAATTTGGTGTTGCAAAGGTAATACGATGTTTTGAATTTACAAATTTTTTTCGTGAAAACTGTTGTTTTTTTCTCGGGCTGCTTGTTCATCCGGCTTTTTATGTACATTTGTAGAAGATAGGATGTACTTGGGCATAACCCGATTATATGCGGGTCTGGACGGGACATTCGTTATATCTTGTTCAAAATATTTCGGATTCGTATGAAACGTGTGATTCTCCTTTTTCTTGTTTTTGCCGGATTGACTTTCGGATCGTGCCGTCGGCAGACCGTGATGCCGCAATTCGATATCGTGGTGACGGATACCGTGGCGGTACGCGGCGGGATACCCTGTCGCTTCCAATATGCCTTTACCTCGATCGCCAATGCCGACGAAGCTCCGGCATTGCAGGCTATTCAGGAGTCCAATATGCTCTATTTTTTCGGGCTGGAGCATTTCCAGGGTGGGGTGCAGGAGGCCGTCGATCGGTCTATCGGGCAGTTCATGGACGAGTATATTGGTACCCTGGATGAGTCGGTACCCCAGTGGGAAACAGAAATGGAGATGGCAGTCGAGTCCGAGGCCCGTGTGGTGGATACGTTGCTGGTCTATACGATTTCGAGTTCGAACTATACGGGCGGTGCGCACGGCATGTACAGCGTCAACTGTCACAACTATTCCATTGCAGGCGGTTATGAACTGGCTTTGTCCGATCTGTTCGATGCGGCACAACAGGAGGCTTTGCTCGGGTTGATCCGCAACAAGCTTTACGAACAGTTCGGTGTCACGGGTGACGAAGGTTTGGTGGCGCAGGGATTTTTCCCCGAATACATTTCCACGACCGAGAATTTCGAAGTGACCGAGGACGGCATTACGTTTTACTACAATCCTTACGACATCGGGTGTTACGCACTCGGGGGTGTCGAGGTGCATATCACGCGCGAGGAGATGCAGGGGTTGTAGTCCGGATGAGGGTGCGCGGCTGGCCGACGGTGGTCGTCGGATGAAATCGGTATAAAAAATGGAGGCGACAAGATATCTTGTCGCCTCCTCCCATCAAAAATTAACCCTAAAATTATCCCTTTCCAAGAATGTCCGAAAGATAGCAATCGAGATAATACAGATCTGCATCGTCGCCGATCACTTCATTCTTCATCAGTTCTTCGTCGGAGATAGACCTTGATGTATCCGTTTTGTCGTTTTCAGTCATAGGAGGCCTTTTAGTATTTCTTTTTTAGTTCATTACATTAAAGAAACGGATGGCCTCCGGGCTTTATTGCATACGGATTAAGATAAAATAAGTTCTTTTTCCCGGATCATGCGTCGCAGGTTGATAAGCGCGTAGCGCATACGTCCCAGCGCCGTGTTGATGCTCACGCCGGTTTGCTCGGCGATCTCCTTGAAACTCATGCCGGAGTAGTAGCGCATCATCACCACCTCGCGCTGCTCCTCGGGAAGCAGTTCGATCAGGTTGCGCACGTCGTTTTCGATTTGCGAGGAGATCAATTCATCTTCGATCGTCTTTTCCGCGAAACGCAGCGATCCCAGTACGTTGTAGCCGCTTTCGCTTTCATTGACCTGCTTGTTCTGCTTGCAGGCGCGGAAGTGGTCGATCACCTGGTTGTGCGCAATGCGCAGAACCCACGAAAGAAACTTGCCGTTATCGGTATAGCGGCCTTCGTCGATGACGCGTATGGCTTTGATGAATGTTTCCTGGAAGATGTCGTCCGCTACGTCGTTGTCCTTGACCATCATGTAAATATAGTCCCGAACCCGACGCTTGTGGCGCTCGATCAATTTGGAAATGGCACTCTGATCACCCGAACGATAATTATTAAGCAAGTGCTGGTCGCTTAATACTTGAATGTTCATACTCTTTTCTCCTGAATTAGTTATTAAGAGTAGAATGTTTCGATAGGCAATCCTTTAAGTTGTTAAATTACTGTTTTTTGATATACCGAATACTTGTTTCGGCATCTTTTGTGTCGGAAAGGTAGAAATAATTATCCAAAAAAACAAACTTTTTAGATTTCTATTTTTCCGGCAGGGTGTCGATGAATTAACAATAACTATGCCAAAAATAAAATCTATCAGATATTTTTATCTTTCTCCGGAGCTGAAGATGAAAGTTTTTCAGTTTCGATCGGTTCTACATGAATGGAAATGAGTGTGTTGGGGCCGAATCGCTCTTTGAGCCGGCGTTCGATATCGACGGTCAGTTGATGGGAGCGGAGCACGCTCATCCGAGGATCGACGCGGATATGGGCTTCGATGGCGACGGTGGCTCCGATACGGCGTGTGCGCAGATGGTGCGGTTCGGTCACCTCCTTCGAGTGGGTCAGGATGTTCAGTATCTCCTGCTCGGTTGCGGCGGGAAGGGCGTGTTCGAGCAGTTCTCCGAGGCCGCTTCGCAGCAGGTCGAACGCGATCTTGAAGATAAAGACCGAAACGACGAGGGCTGCCAGCGGATCGGCGATGCGCCACTTGTCGCCCAGAAAATAGGCGAGCCCGATACCCGTCAGGGTGCCGATCGACGAAAGTGCGTCGCTGCGGTGGTGCCAGGCGTTGGCTACGACGCTCGGACTGTCCGTCTGACGTCCCACACGAACGGTATAGCGATACAGGACCTCTTTGGCGACGATCGAAATTGCGGCGGCGATCAGGGCGATCGCGCCCGGTCGTCCGATTATTTCTCCGGTCAATACCAGACGGATATTGTGGATGCTGTCGGCCAGAATGCCTCCGCCGACGGCGATCAGGGCCAGGCTGATGAGGATGGAGGCCAGGGTTTCGTACTTGCCGTGTCCGTAGTTGTGGCCGGCGTCTTCGGGTTTGGAGGAGATCCGGGCGAAGATCAGCACGATGACATCGGTCGCCAGGTCCGATATCGAGTGCACGGCATCGGCGATCATGGCTCCGCTTCGGCCGAGGATGCCGGCCGCGAGTTTCAGGAGGGAGAGGGCGATATTGACGACCATTCCGATCCAGGTTACCCGGTAAATTTTTCGGGTGCGTTCCGTGGGTTGATTCATGTCCGGTTGCTGTTTGCTCCGGGCGGTGTCGTACCCGGATGTAGGTTATCCTTGCATTTTCCGCTCCACGACAGGATGTCGAGCCGGATAATCTCTGTCCGGTGGAAAGACTTTTCGACATATTGCCTGCCGATTGTCTTGTACTCCGGGGAATATTTGCCGATCAAATGGTCCAGGGCCCTCCGACGTTCCTCCGCTGTGAGCCCCGTGCGGGCCCGGCAGTCGAGCAGGATGCTTTCGTAGAAGGTCGTAAACCGCGCGGGCAGCACCTGCGTTTTGCCGACGATGCAGAAAGTGACGCGGTCGCACTCCCGGAGGCAGTGCAGCTTGCGTCCTTCGGGGGCGCAGTGGATGTAGATCGCGTCGGCTTCGTCCCAGACATAGTTCAGGGGCACTCCGTAGCCGCCGCCTTCGGGACGCTGCATGCAGAGTATGCCGTATTCGCCCCGCCGCAACAGCTCCGTCGCCTCCGGTTGGTCGAGCAGGCGGTCCTGCCGGCGGATTGAATCGTTCTGATAGTTCATGACCTGTTTCCTGCAAAAACGAAGACGGACACTTCTCTGAATGGCATCCGTCTTCGTTGTGATGATTCGGTATCGACAGCGGTTTAGTAGCTGCGGGCGAAAAGTACGCGGCGGTGCGACGGTTTGCCGCTGAATACGCATTTGCCCTCCTCCTCGACCGCATCCATCGGGATGCAGCGGATCGTGGCTTTCGTAGCGTCCTTGATCGCCACTTCGGTTTCGACCGTCCCGTCCCAGTGGGCCGAGATGAAGCCGCCCTTGTTTTCCAGCACATCGACGAATTCGTCCCACGTGTCCACTTTGGTAATCATCGAATTGCGGTAGTCGAGCGCCTTGCGGAAGATATTCTGCTGGATTTCGTCCATCAGGGCCGCCACCCGGTCGGTGAGTCCCTCCTGGGGAACGGTTTCCTTTTCGAGCGTATCGCGCCGGACCAGTTCGATCGTGCCGTTCTCCAAGTCGCGGGGGCCGAGAGCCAGACGTACGGGGACGCCCTTGAGCTCGTATTCGGCGAACTTGAAGCCCGAGCGGACGTTGTCGCGGTCGTCGATCTTCACGGAGAGTCCCTTCGACTTGAGCTCTTCGGCGATGGTGCGAAGACGTTCTACGATCTGCCGCATCTGCTCCTCTCCTTTATAAATAGGTATCAGGACGACCTGAATCGGGGCGAGTTTCGGAGGCAGCACCAGGCCGTTGTTATCCGAGTGAGCCATGATGAGCGCTCCCATCAGACGGGTCGAAACACCCCAGGAAGTGGCCCATACGTATTCGAGTTTGCCCTCCTTGTTGATGTATTGTACGTCGAATGCCTTGGCGAAGTTTTGGCCCAGGAAGTGCGACGTGCCGCTCTGGAGGGCCTTGCCGTCCTGCATCAGCGCTTCGATCGTGAGGGTATCGACCGCACCGGCGAACCGTTCGTTCGGCGATTTGTGACCGACGATTACCGGTACGCCCATCCACTCCTCGACGAATTTTTGGTAAACGTGGATCATCCGGGTAGCCTCCTCGATGGCCTCCTCCTTCGTGGCATGGGCCGTGTGGCCCTCCTGCCAGAGAAATTCCGCCGTGCGCAGGAACAGGCGGGTGCGCATCTCCCAGCGTACGACGTTCGCCCACTGGTTGCAGAGGATCGGCAGGTCGCGGTAGGACTGGATCCAGCCCTTGTAGGTATTCCAGATGATCGTTTCCGAGGTGGGACGGACGATCAGCTCCTCTTCGAGTTTGGCATCGGGATCGACCACGACGCCCTTGCCCTCGGGATCGTTTTTCAGGCGGTAGTGGGTGACCACGGCGCACTCCTTGGCAAAGCCTTCCACGTGGTCGGCCTCTTTCGAGAAGAACGACTTGGGGATGAAGAGCGGGAAGTAGGCGTTCTGGTGTCCCGTGTCCTTGAACATCTTGTCCAGGGCCGCCTGCATTTTCTCCCAGATGGCATAGCCGTAAGGCTTGATTACCATGCAGCCGCGTACGGCCGAATTTTCGGCTAGACCAGCCTTGACCACCAGGTCGTTGTACCATTGCGAGTAGTTGTCCTCGGCTTTGGTTACGTCTTTAAGTTCCTTTGCCATATCTTATTTATTTTTTAACTTCCGGGAATCGTGTCACCGGCTTCGGAGCCGGCGTATGTCGGTTAGTCGGCAAAATTAACGATTTATGCAGAAATTCGCAACTGCGCTCCGATAAATCTTGAATTTGCCCGCTGCGAGGGGCGGGTCGCTTTGATCCGTCGGCCGAAGATGCGATGGCTCGTTTTGCGTTTCTGAAGTCGGTGCGTTTTCTGCGCTGGCCCGAAATCCGGTTCTTCCCGGATAAAAAACGACAGGACCTCCCGTGCCGGAGGTCCTGCCGTTGCGATATGTCGTGCGAAACTAAAAGCGGAAGCTGAGGCTCAGGGCCGCGAAGTGGCGCTTGAGTTTGGTATTGTAGATGCCGCTGCCGTTTATGCCGCTCGGAGATTCGAAATAGTAGAGGTTGTAGTCCGTCTGCTCGGTCGAGGAATAGTTGTAGGCCAGGTCCAATGCAACGCCCGGAGAGAGTAAAAATCCCAAACCGGCCGAATAGTAGAGCATCTGCTTGGTCATGGGGGCTGCTGAAACTTGCTCTTCGTCCTGCAGCATGGACCCCATGTAGCCGAAACCGCCCCGGATCGCCAGGAACGGCAGCGGTTTGAACTCCGCGCCTATGCGGACGATATTGGCGCCTTTGTACCAGGATCGGAACGTGTCGTTATAGATTTCGTTATCGCCGCCCGCGGGATTGTTTTTCATCCGCATCCCGTTGTACCAGTCGCGCTCGTAGTCCACGGAGATCAAACCCCGGTTGCCGAAAGCGTAGGAGATGCCGAACATCAGGCGGGCCGGCGTGGTGAACTCCCAGTTGTAACCGCCCGTATCTTCCAGTACGGGAGAGAGGGCGTTCGTATATTGGTTGCCGTCGGGACCGGGTTTGAGGCCGTCGGGGTCGCTCGGGTTATTGACATGCACCCCGGAATCGGTGTAGGCCTGATAGGTACGGTCGATCCAGTAATAGGTCGGGGTGTGGAACGCGAAGCCGATTCGCAGGTTCTGAATGGGCCGGTAGATCATGCCGAGCTTGAAATTGACCCCTGCGCCGTCCAGGATGACTTCCTGGTTGAAGTTCGAATAGAGCAACTGGTAGTCCAGGTTCGGATCGGTGCCGTTGCCGGGATAGACGTAATCTTCTCCGTAATAGTATGTTTTGCGTTGATACAGGGACTGAATGCCGAACGTGGCCCCGATATAGAACTTGTTGTTCAGGTTGAATCCTGCCGAAATGTCGTATTCGCCTATCGAGCCATTGCTTACGACGGTCGTGTAGTTGCCGATATCGACGTTGTTGCCGATCCAGGTCGGCTGCCACCTGCCGCCGATTTGATCCGTGAATCCGGCCTTGTAGCCGAGGATCGAACTCCAGAGCCGGGGGTTGAAGTTGCTCCAGTTGAAGCCGCCGGTGATCTGATCCCTGTTGATACCGCTGTATTGCAGCATGTCGGAGAAAACGTCGGCGATCGAGCTGACATTGCCCTGTGTATAATAGGAGTATTGGTAGTTGAGGTCCTGCAGGCGGTTGTAGCCGAACCCGATATTGACGCTCACGAGCGGTCCAGATCCTTCGTAAACATTGGCCGTGAAGCCGAAATTGCCGATCGAAAATCGGTTTTTGCCGTTGGAGTTGAATGCCGGAGCGTTGTTTTCCGCTCGTGCGAAACTCATCAGAGGCGTGATCGAAATTTCGTTGCGCCGGTACATGCCCAGACCTGCCGGGTTGATAGCCATGGACGTAAGGTCCGCCCCGAGGGAGGTGAAAGCGCCTGCCATGGCCATCGACCGCGCCGTTCCGAGGCTGAAAGTCGTTTGCGAGAGTTCGAAGAGGTCGGACGGGGTGACGATGTCACGGTCCATCAATAAACCTCCGGAGTTTTGAGCCGACACCGGGGCGGTTGCGAACAAGGCCGCCGAAAGCAGCGCTAAAAATCCGAGATGTTTCATAGCAAAAAATCGTTGTGTTGTTTTTCGTTTCCGGCGTTCGGGGGCGCAGGGGCGGAACTGATCGCTGTTGTCGGCCGAAACCGGTCGTTGCTCTCATATTCGTTTGCCGCCTGCGTGTGCATCCTGTGCGCCGTCCGTCGAAATTTGCCGGGGTGATCGTTTAACGGCCGTAAGAGTTGCGTCCGCTGCTGTTTCCACCGCGGACTCCTCCGCCTCCGCCCACGAAGCTGCCGCTCGAACCTCTGTTCGGTTGCGAGGGGGCCGGGGTGTAAGTCCCTCTATTCGGTGTCGAACTGCTTCCCCGGTAGGAGCTGCTGTTGCCTCCGAAAGAGGGATTCCGGTAGGTGGAGCTGCCTCGATTGACTGACGATGAGCCGCCTCGGAAGCTGGAACTGGAATTGCTGTTGGTCCTGCCGCCCCGGAAGCTGCCGCTGCCGATCGTGGTGCCGTTTCTGTAGCCGTTGGTCATACCGCCCTGTCCGCGGCCTCCGAAACTGGTCGATCCGATGTTCGATCCTGCTCCCGAGCCGTATCGATAGGTCGAACGGTGTACGACATTGGGCCGATGGTGCGGCGGGTACGGGTGGTGGTGATGGCCGCCTCCCCAGCCGGGATAATAACCCCAGTAAGGGTAATAGCCTCCCCAGTAAGGATACCCCCAATAGGGGTTGTAGCTGTAATAAGGCCAGCCGAAACCGGGGTATGCCCAGGGATAGGGATTGTAACCCCAACTGAAATACCAGTCGTTGTAAAGACCTGCGCTCCATCCGAAGCTCACTATGCTGGGAGAACCCCATGTGCCGAACATCGAAGTAATGTATTTGGGTTCGACCCACACTTCGTCGCCCATGACGATGATGTTGTAAACGGCCGGGTCGTAGGCCGAAACGAATTGGTAGGTGCCGTTGTAACGAAGGTTGAAATAGCTCGTCGGCATCTGATAGGTCGGGGAGCTGAATCCCCGCAAACGACGGGCATAGGCGCTTTCGTACGTGTCGGCCAGCACGCCCTGGTAGGAGTCGTCCGATGCGTAGTATGCGGCTTCCGCCTGCCGGGCCTCTATTTCGGCGCGACGGGCTTCCGCTTCGGCCTTGCGAGCTTCGGCTATCGCCTGTTTTTCCTGGGCGATGCGGGTGACATCGTGTTCCGCGTACATGTCGTCGATGTTGTAGGCGCCGGATTGGTAGAGTGCCGGCGAACAGCTTGCCGCGAAGAGCGACACGAGCAGAGCACCTATTTTGAAATTTCGGTTTTTCATCGTGTTTCGGAGTTACTGTGTGGTTATATTTTCAACGAAAACCGTACCGGTTTTATTGCCGATGAGTCATTATCTCACAAAAGTAGCAATAAAATCGGGAAATACATTGAGCGGGTGAAAATAGAAATTCGAATCTTTTTTTGTTCCGAAAATGCTTTTTTTGCGAAAAATAGCTATATTTGCACTCCGAATTACCGGCCGAAGGGTTGGTGATGGACCGGGAGAGATGCCGGAGTGGTCGATCGGGCCGCACTCGAAATGCGGTGTACGGGCAACTGTACCGGGGGTTCGAATCCCTCTCTCTCCGCAGAAATACAACGAATAAAATAGCAAAACCCTGCAAATCACACATTTGCAGGGTTTTGTGTGTTTAGTCCACAGGCATTAAAAAGCAATGTAACGCAGGTCGGCGGTGGCCTATTCGGTGTACCTGAAAATCGGCTGAAAAAGTACACCGAATTCCGCGTCACTCCGAACGGAATTCCCTGAGCACTCCGATCCTCTCGGACATATCCGCCTCTTTCATCCTGCGGATCAGTGCGGCCAGCCGCATCGAATCGACCTCCAGTCCCATCGTACGGATATAAACCGCCTTGACGCCTTTCGACTCGTAGAGACGGTCGAACCGCCAGAACCAAGCCGGCCTTATGAGCTGCGGCTTGTAGTCGCGGCCGAGCAGCAGCCGGCCCCAGTACTGGCCCCGGAAATAGAAGTCGTCCGCGTAAAGGACGGCATCCCACTCGATCTGCTCGCGGATCGCGAACGGTTCGGTGATGCCGTATTCGGTCAGGACGATATAGGGCCGGCGGTCGAACAGCGACCCTATGCCGTACAACAGGGCGAAGCCCGCCGTTATCACGAAACACCACCCCAGAACGACGTCGCGGACATAGTACAGAACAAGTCCGCCGGCGATGCCCGCAAGCAGCCCTGCGACGGTGATACACACCGCCTTCTTCCTCGATTTATGAATTATCATCCTCATCCTCAACCAGATTTTCATTTCGAAATCGTGCAAATTTGTCTCCAAAGGCATAAAAATTGAATCTCCGGATAAGAAAAAAACCTCGCGGCATGCGCCATTGTAAAAATCCGGATGGCAAAAGAGGAGACATAAATAACAAATTGAACAGATAATTTAAAACCGATCGAAAAATGTTGGAATATGAAATTTGGGGAAATACGGTCCAGACATGGGTCGTTTCCATACTCATCGTAATAGGGGCGTTCGTCGTCGTAAAACTGCTCTCCCTGCTGGGCAGGAAGGTCATAAAGCCGTTTATCGCCCGCACGAACAACCGGGTGGACGACATCATCTACTACTCCCTCGAAGCGCCCCTGAAATTCGCCGTGATGCTGCTGGGCATCTGGATCGCCATTCACCGGCTGGTCTATCCCGACCAGTTGGTGAAGTACGTCGACAACGCCTACCGCATACTGATCATACTGGACATAACGTGGGTCCTCGCACGTCTCTCCACGACCCTGCTCCAGCAGTACTGGGGACAAAGGTCGGACGGCCATGCGGTGAAAATGATGCCGGTGGTCAGGCGGACGATTCTGGTCCTGATCTGGATCATCGGTCTGGTAACGGCCCTGAGCAACGTGGGTGTCGACATCAATGCGCTGTGGGGCACGCTGGGCATCGGCGGCATCGCCTTCGCGCTGGCCGCGCAGGACACGGTGAAGAACATCTTCGGCGCATTCACCATCTTTACGGACAAGCCTTTCGGCATCGGCGACACGATCAACGTGAACGGGCTGGAGGGAACCGTGGTCGACGTGGGCATGCGCAGCACGCGGATACTGGGTTACGACCGGCGCATCACGAGCTATCCGAACTACAAGATCACGGACGCCTCCATCGTCAACATCTCCTCGGAGCCGATGCGGCGGGCCATGGTGAAGCTGGGGCTGACCTACGACACGGGAGCCGAAAAGATGAAACAGGCGCTGGAGATACTGCGGGCCATCCCTGCGAAGATCAAGGACGTTTCCGGAAATCCGTCGGACGTCACGGCCTACTTCTCGGACTACACAGACTCGGCGCTGGTCGTCACGTTCTACTACTACATCGAGAAGCAGGGCGACGTCCTGAAAACGACGTCGGACGTGAATCTGGAGATCCTCGACTCCTTCGCCAAAGCGGGACTCACATTCGCCTTCCCCACACGCACGCTGCTCGTGCATCAGGACGACGCGGAAAAAGCCGGCGGCGAACCGGCAGCCGCAGACGGTACGCAAATTCAGAACTCCTAAAAAACATCCCATGACGACTCAGAAAAACCATCCAGCGGCCGGACAGCCCGATTCGTTCGACCGATATCCCGGCTATTACGGGAGCGATCTGGAACTGACATACACCCCTCAGCGTTCCGTCTTTACGCTTTGGGCGCCCACAGCCGACAAGGTCCGGCTGAACCTCTACGCTTCGGGCGAAGGCGGGGAACCGGAGGAGCGGCTGGAGATGCGGCCCTCCGACGACGGAACATGGCGCGTCGCCGCGGAGCGCGATCTGAAAGGGACTTTCTACACCTTCCAGATCGAGAAAGAGGGGAAATGGCTGGACGAAACGCCCGGCATCTGGGCCAAGGCGGTCGGCGTAAACGGCGACCGGGCGGCCGTAATCGACCTGCGCGAGACCGATCCCGAAGGCTGGGAGGCGGACCGTGCGCCCGAACTGAAAATGTATTCCGACATCATTCTCTACGAACTGCACCACCGCGACTTCAGCGTCGCCCCCGATTCCGGGATCGAAAACAAAGGCAAATTCCTCGCCCTGACCGAAACCGGCACCAAGACACCCCAAGGAGAGGCGTCGGGACTGGACCACCTCAAAGAGCTGGGTGTAACGCACATACACATCCTGCCCTCCTTCGATTACGCGACCGTGGACGAAGCCCGACTGAACGACAAGACCTACAACTGGGGATACGACCCGAAGAACTACAACGTTCCGGAAGGCAGTTACTCCACCGATCCGGCCGACCCCGCGGCACGCATCCGGGAGTTCAAGCAAATGGTGCAAAGCCTGCACCGGAACGGCATGCGCATCGTTCTCGACGTGGTCTACAACCACACGGCCTCGGTGGAGCATTCGAATTTCAACCTTACCGTCCCCGGCTACTTTTACCGCCACAACGCCGACGGCTCCTATTCCGACGCCTCCGGCTGCGGCAACGAAACGGCTTCGGAGCGCGCGATGGTGCGGCACTACATCGTCGAGTCCGTCAAGTTCTGGGCGAAGGAGTACCATATCGACGGCTTCCGGTTCGACCTGATGGGCATACACGACATCGAGACGATGAACCGCATCCGGGAGGAGCTGTCGAAAATCGACCCGACCATCTTCATCTACGGCGAGGGGTGGCTTGCGGCCGACTCTCCCCTGCCGCCGGAAAAACGGGCCGTGCGGGACCACGTCGGACAGATGGAGGGCATCGCCGTTTTCTGCGACGACTTCCGCGACGCCGTGCGGGGCAGCACGTTCGACGAACACGCCTGCGGATACGCTTCCGGAAATATCGGCGGACACTACGAACCCGTGAAATTCGGGATCGTCGGCGCCACGCAGCATCCTCAGGTGGATTACAACGGACTGCTATACAGCTCCGTGCCCTACGCAGCCGCCCCGTCCCAAGCGGTCAACTTCGTCGCCAGCCACGACGGCTACACGGTCATCGACAAACTCCGGCTCTCCGTCACGGGCAACCGTGCCGAAGAGGAGCTGCTCCCGATCGACAAACTGATACACACCATCCTGCTCACGGCGCAGGGCGTTCCCTTCATCCGCGCCGGCGAGGAGATGATGCAGGACAAGCAGGGCGAACCGAACAGCTTCCGCTCGCCCGATGCCGTCAACCAAATCGACTGGGCGCTGAAAGCCGAACACCGCGGGCTGTTCGACTACGTCCGGCAACTGATCGCCCTGCGCAAAGCGCATCCGGCGTTCCGCATCCCGACGGCCGAAGGGCTGCGGCAGTGGCTCCGGTTCCTCGACACGGGCGATTCGGGCGTGATCGCCTATACTTTGGGCGAACACGCCAACGGCGATGCGTGGAAAGAGATACTGGTGGCCTACAACGGCAACCGCCATCCGGCCGAATTCCGGATTCCCGAAGCGGAGCGGATCGTGGTCTGCCGCGACGGCCGGATCGATCCCGACAGCCGCGAGCGTCTCTCCGGAGAGGTCGTCCGTATGGCCCCCTCCTCGGCTCTCATCGCATACTGCGAATAATTTCCCGAAAGTTCATCCTCCGGGGTACAAATTTTGTATTATCCTGATTGTCAACCAAAATTATAAAAATTATGTATTTCTTATGGTATTTACTCATCGGCTTGGCGGCCGGATGGATCGCCAGCCTGATTTTCAAGGGCAGCGGCTCCGGATTGCTGGTCAATCTGATCGTCGGTCTGATCGGCGGCATTCTGGGCGGCTGGCTCGTTTCTTTGTTCGGATGGGTTCCGACGGGCACATGGGGAACTTTCCTCTCGTCGATCATCGGCGCCATCGTCCTGCTGTGGATCGTATCGCTGTTCACACGGCACAAACCCGCTAAAACGATGTAATTATGGAAAAGTATTCGACTAAAGAGAACGAAACCTACCGGGAGCACGCCGAAAAAGCGGTTCACAAGGTAGAAGAACACGGCCAGCAGGCCAGACACAACCTGCAGGAAAACATGCAGAAGCTGAAAGATGACGCCGAAGAGGCGGCCATCGAAGCGAAGAACGAAGCCCGAACGGGCGTTCACAAGATGGCCGGCAAAATCGAAGAGGCCGGCACGAAAGTCAAGAACGCGACCAAAGAGGGCATAACCAAAGCCGCGCACAAGGTAAAAGAGACTGCGACGCAGGCGGCGAACCGGATCAAGGAGAAAGTATGACCCGGCAGCCGCGGCAAAAGAAAAGGGAAGTTTTCGGACTTCCCTTTTTTGCTGCGCCCGTCTAAGCGGGTACGAGTATGCCCGGATCGGCAGCAACTTCGTGCATGAAGTCGCACCGCACGGGTTCGCTGTGCAGCTCCTGCTCCGGATAAGGCTTGAGCAGTGCGGCGATCTGCGCATCGGACAGCGCGGGACTGAGCCAGCGGCTCTCATCGTCGGAACGAAGGATGACGGGCATCCGGCCGTTGGCGTTGTTGACGTAGCGCATCAACGGATTGGCTTCGGTAGTGATTATCGAGAATGTCGTCGTCCACGCAGCGGTCGCGCGGCAGTACCAGCGATCGAAAATCCCGGCCAACGAGAAGAGAGGACGCTCCTTCAGGGTCACGTACAAGGGGATCTTACGATGCTGTTCATGGCGCCACCCGTAGAATCCGCTCACGGGAACCAGACACCGTCTCTGACGGATCGGAACCCGGAACGAGGCGTTTTCGAAAATGGTTTCCGCACGGGCGTTGACCGTCTGGTTGCGGACCGTCACGACATCCTCCGGTCTGCGCAGCCAATAGGGAATCAGCCCCCAGCGGGAATACCGGATCTGCTCGTCCCCGGTCAGGACCGGATAGGGGAGGTGCGAAAACGCGCAGGCACGCAAGGGCGGACGGAGATTACGGATCAGATCGGCCTTCCGGCCGAAATGCCGGGCAAGCTCCTCAGGCCCGGCAGCGAGGAAAATATGATAACACATGGCATGACAGAATTACAATTCGGGCCTGCACGGCCCGTTCGAGACATAAAAACGCAGGGAGCCTGACGACGGTCGCCCCCTGCGCTTTTCATACGGCAAAAACTATTTCGTAGCTTTCGTAAAGTTGCCGTCCTTATCGAAATCGAGTACCGTCTTGTCCGCGAGGGCCACCTTGTAGCCGTCGGCGGTCGTCTCCATCATGACGATCCGCTGCCCCGCATAGTTGTTGCCCGCATAGGTCTTGATCTTGGCGGGAATCACCGACATGGGAACCGAACCGTTCTTCATGATGATCTGCGAGCAATCGCCGCTGCCGCCCTCGAAGGAGACTTGGTTGCCGCTGTTGAAGTAGACGGTGTACTTATCCCACGACGCCTCGCGGTCCATCTCCACGGCCTTCACCTTTTCGCCGGGGAAGTTCTTCTGAATGAATTCCTGCGAATTCTTCGGCAGTTTACCGAAATCCACCTTCTGGGGAGCAGCGTTCACGGCAAAAGCAAATACCGCAGCTGCGACGAGTAAAAGAATTTTTTTCATAATATAAAGAATTTAAGTGATGAATGATACCGGAATACCTGCAAATGGTATTCCATTGAGGTTGAAATTGTCCGAAAAATATTTTCCATGCTGAGAATCAGTTTTTTTCAGGGGACGCCCAAGCCGCCGCATGTCCGGATCCGGCCTGCCGGACAGCACGAACGGACTGCGGGGCCGCCTCATACGTCCGCACCCGTAAACAGTTTGAGGATATAACCGATCAGGAAGCTGATTCCGGCGATGCCGAAACTCAGCAGGGCCATTTCGAAAAAACGCCGTCTGAAACTCTCGCACCGGACCACGGCGTAATAGTAATTGAACAGCGCGATCACGGTAAGGGCCGCCAGAAGCATGACTCCCAGCGCGGCAAGCGCACTCGAAAAGAGCAGATAGGGAAGTATCAGTATGGCGACCGTCACCAGATAGGTGACCCCGGTGCAGACCGCAGCCCGCAGCGGATGCTTCTCCCGGCCCTTTTCCGACTTGGTCGCAAGGTACTCGGAAGCCGCCATCGAAAGGGCCGCGGCAATGCCCGTGATGCCGCCCGTAAGCGCCACGAGCCGCGGCTCGTTCAGCGCCAGCGTGAATCCGGCCAGCGCGCCCGTGAACTCAACCAAAGCGTCGTTCAACCCCAGCACGACCGAACTTATGTAGCACAATCGCATTCCGCCGGCCAGCGTCGTCAGCTCCTCCCCGTGACGTCTCTCCTCCGAAGCTATCCGCACGAACTCTTCGCGTTCGGGATAGCGCGAATAGCTCGCCTCCGTACCCTTTTCACACTGCTCCATCTGCCGGACCACGAAAGCACGGCCCAGCACCCTGACCATTCCCACGTACCACCAAACCCGTTTGGGATCGGGAGCCACCGTACGGCCCGTACGGCTTCTGAGGACCTCGCAATGGCGTCTTTCGTCCTGCATGATACGCAGCAGCGTCCGGCGGCGGACCGGATCCTTTTCCAGTCCGGCCAGCCGGCGGTAAACTTCGCACAAGGTAGTCTCGTCCCGTTGCAGGGTCAAAAGGTTTTTTGTCATCGCAGTCCCGTTTGTGTGGTTATTTCACCCGAAGCCTCCCCGGCCGGGGAGCGGCGGGCTTACGGTCCGGAGTCCGCAAAAAATCTGCCGGAACAGCGTCCGAACCTCCGCAGGAAAAAGCTTTTACCCCAGCGTCCGAAAACCCGAAAAAATCCATCCTCCCGTTACTGCGTGTTTTGCAGCAAGATCCATCCTCGCGTTTTTCCAATCCATCCAAAAGTGTTTTTCATGGCATAAATGATGCACGCAACTGCATCGAAAAGGGTGCCGGACAACAAATACGAGCATATACCTTAATATAAATGGCAATAACGGTTTAACCGAGTATTAACTTAATTAATCATTCTATCAACTATGAAAAAAAAGTACTTTTTCACCGCATTCGCTGCGGCTTTGCTTTTCGCAGGATTCGCCTTTACGGCCTGTGACGACGATGACGACAACAGCGCCCCCGGCACGAAGCCGACGATCAAGTTCGAAAACGTAATCCCGACGAAGAATTACGTTCAGAGCGGCACGTTCGCCGCCGTGGCTCCCGGTGCGACGACCTCGTTCACATTCCATGCGGCCAAAGGGCAGCGGCTGATGTTCGCCACCATGTATTCCTACTCCAACGACCTGTTCTTCGCCCCTGAGAATCCGGGTATCGCACTCTTCAACGATTCGGGCGTCCCCTATACCGGCGTCATAGCCAATGCCGTGAAACTCTGGGACAACGGAACCCGCGTCAATGAACAGCCCGGCCCCAGCGTCAACCATCCGGGCGTAGCTCAGGCCGGCGTAGTGAGCGAAGTGAACGGTACGGACACGGAGGGTCACACCTACCCGGCGGCTTCGAGCCTGCTTCAGGTAAGTCTGGCTTACGACGCCGTACAGTCGCTGTTCACCTGCACGATCTCCAACATCTCGAACGGCACCTCGAACGAGACTCCGCTCTCCGGCGGCGTATTCGTCGTATCGAACATGCTCGACGGCAAGCTGGTGGCGGAGAAGCCGTTCTTCAGCGTCGATCAGAAATCGGGCGTCGAGCTGACCAAGCTGGCCGAAGCGGGCAACGTCGATCCCCTGAAGTCGCTCGTAGCCGACCAGACGGGTATCATCACCACGCTGCACGGCGCCATCGTAGTGGTCTACACGGGCAACACCAACCCGATCTATCAGCTGGGACAGAAAGACGCCCAGCTCGGTCTGGCGGCTCTTGCACAGCGCGGCGATCCGGGACAGCTGAAAGCTTCGCTCGAAAAGGTCCCGCAGGTACGCAAGATCTACACCATTACGCGCACCGCCCTGCCCGGCGAGAGCATGGAATGCACCTATGAGGCCGCAGCCAACGAAAAGGTAGCGTTCGCAACGATGTTCGGCTATTCGAACGACTGGTTCTTCGCCAACGGTCCCGAACTCAACGCCCTGACCAAAGGCGACGTAACGAGCAAGACCGTTCTGCTCGATGACGGTACGGCCGTAAGCCAGTACCCCGGTGCCGGCAATGCCCAGTCCATCTTCGGCGGAACGCTGATGCCCGAAGACAAGGCCATCAGCGCAGTCGGCGACACCTACCCGGTTCCCGCCGTCGACGGAATCGTCAAGATAACGATCTACTAAGGATCGTCGTGTGTGTGTTAATTGCGTCCGGAGCAGGAAACTGCTCCGGTTTTTAAACCCGTACAATCATGACAAACGACAAATCACAAGAAGGCAAGGTTACCGTTGCCGTAGAAAAAAAGACCTCCAAAATTCCCTCGATGGTCTACCTGAGCGCCGGTCTGGGCGCATTGGCGGTCTCGGCCTGCATGATGTTCCGCGGCCGTAAATCCGCAGCGCTGCTCATCGGCCAGTGGGCCGCCCCGCTGCTGATCATGGGACTTTACAACAAGATCGTCAAGACCGAAGGTCACGACCGCCCCGAATCGGGGACGGACAAATTAAACAGAATCATTTAAAAATCACGATTATGGACAAGACAAACCAGATACACGGAGAAAGCCGTGAACAACAAAACGATACGCAGAGCGCCCCGATGCAAAACGGCAATACGAACGACCTCGACAGCCGGAGCCACAACCGCGACAACAGCGGCATGCACGCAGGCGGCACCGAAGGCAGCAGCTACCGGCAGCAGCCGGACAACAAGGAGCAATACGGCTCGAAGAAAGGCTCGTACTGGGAGGAGAAGGGCTCCGACCGGGAACAGAGCATCGGAAGCCGCATGAACGAGGAGAGTCTCAAGCAGAAACGATAGTCAGGCCGGCTTCCGGCATGTTCAACTTAATACAGCGAATATATGTTTTACCATTCCAAAGAACTCCAGTTCAAAGCGCGGGTATCGAGACCCGATCCCCGCTTCGCGCGGCTGCTGCTCGAACAATTCGGCGGCGGCAACGGCGAGCTGAAAGCCGCGATGCAGTATTTCGTGCAGGCGTTCGCCCTCCAAAACCCCTATC
>ERZ1027217.283-NODE-283-length-24710-cov-12.080754_pt1 | contig 24710 bp, 19 predicted proteins | sample MGYA00519268_ERZ1027217 | MGnify/ENA primary metagenome ERZ1027217 (study PRJEB26926, sample SAMN06164537) | human gut metagenome | biome: ENVO:00009003; feature: ENVO:2100002; material: ENVO:00002003 | host: Homo sapiens | place: USA | collected 2012 ...
CGAGATCCTGAGATGTCTCGTGGGCTCGGAGATGTGTATAAGAGACAGATGTCGATGATGTGGTCGGCGCATTTGAGCACGTCGAGGTTGTGCTCGATGACAAGGACGGTGTTGCCTTTTTCTACGAGGCGGTTGAGCACTCCGAGGAGGGTGTTGATGTCCTCGAAGTGGAGACCCGTGGTGGGTTCGTCAAGTATGAACAGGGTCTTGCCGGTATCGCGCTTGGCCAATTCGGTGGCGAGCTTGACACGCTGGTTTTCGCCGCCGGAAAGTGTGGACGAGGGCTGCCCGAGTTTGATGTAGCCGAGGCCGACATCCTGTAGCATCTTGATTTTGTTGAGTATGGAGGGCTGGTTGGCGAAAAACTCCACAGCCTGGTTTATGGTCATGTCAAGCACATCGGCTATGGACTTACCTTTGAGACGCACTTCGAGGGTCTCGCGGTTATAGCGTTTGCCGCCGCATGCCTCGCATGGCACGAGCACATCGGGGAGGAAGTGCATCTCTATGGTGCGGTAGCCGTTGCCGTTGCAGCGGTCACAGCGGCCACCGCTGACATTAAACGAGAAGCGTCCGGGCTTGTAGCCGCGCATCTTGGCCTCGGGCAGTTCCACGAACAGATTGCGTATGTCGCTGAACACTCCGGTGTATGTAGCCGGGTTGCTGCGTGGAGATTTGCCGAGGGGAGACTGGTCAACAGTCACTACCTTGTCTATATTCTCTATACCTTTGACGCTCTGATAGGGGAGCGGTGCCTGGCTGCTGCGGTAGAAACGTTGCGAGAGGATGGGCTGCAGGGTAGCGTTGACGAGGGTTGACTTGCCGCTGCCGCTCACTCCGGCCACGCATGTCAGGGTGCCGAGCGGCAGATGGAAGTTGACGTTGCGCAGATTGTGGCCGCAAGCCCCTTCTATGACTATCTCCTTGCCGTTGCCTTTACGGCGTATTGAAGGTATTTCTATCGCTTTATGTCCGTTGAGATACTGGGCGGTAGCCGTCTCGGTCTTCAGCATTTTCTTCGGTGTGCCCTGAAATACCACTTCCCCTCCGTGCCGTCCGGCTTTGGGCCCTATGTCCACTATGTAGTCGGCCTCGAGCATCATGTCCTTGTCGTGTTCCACGACTATGACGGAGTTGTCGGCATCGCGCAGCCGCTTGAGCGAATCTATGAGGCGGCGGTTGTCGCGCTGGTGCAGCCCTATGCTCGGTTCGTCAAGGATGTAAAGCACGTTGACCAGTTCGCTGCCTATCTGCGTGGCAAGACGGATACGCTGGCTCTCGCCGCCTGACAGTGTGGCACTGTTGCGGCTGAGTTGCAGATAATCCAGGCCTACATCCACGAGAAACGACAGGCGGTTACGGATTTCCTTGAAGATTTCGCCTCCTATCTGCCTCTGGCGGTCGGTCAGGCGTCCCTCCACTTCACACGACCATTGATACAGGTCCTTGATGTCAAGGGCGCAGAGGTCGCCGATGTTCTTGCCGTCGATGAAATAGTGGAGAGCTTCGCGGTTGAGCCGCTGGCCTCCGCACTCGCTGCAGGTGGCGCGCGAAAAGAACTGGCCGCTCCATTTCTGGGCCGCCGCTCCGGCATCGTCGCTCTGCTGCATCTCTATGTATTTTACGAGACCGTCATACGTGTTGAAGTAGTTTGACGTGGCGAGTGTGTCGTTTTTGAGGGTGAGATGCCGTGTGGTGCCATTGAGGATGTCGCTTACACACTCTTCGGGCAGCTCGCCGACGGGAGTGTCAAGCGATGCTCCATAAAGCTCGCATATGGCCTCTATCTGCCAGAACAGCAGTGTGTTGCGGTATTTGCCGAGAGGCAGTATGCCGCCGTTGCGTATGGAGAGCTTTGGATTGGGGAAGATTTTCTCGCGGTCTACGATGTTGACGTATCCGAGGCCCTTGCAGCAGCGGCATGCCCCCTGCGGAGAGTTGAACGAGAAGTTGTGGGGCGCAGGTTCGGCATAGCTGAGCCCCGTGTCGGGATCCATCAGCCGTTTGCTGTAGTGATGCACCTCGCCGCTGTCAGCGTCAAGTATCATCAGCGAGTTGTCGCCCTGACGCAGTGCTTCCTGCACGGTCTCGCGCAGTCGCGAATCGTCCTTGCCTGATACTTTCAGGCGGTCCACTACAAGCTCCACGGAGTGGTTTTTGTAGCGGTCAAGCTTCATGTTGAGCTCGATTTCGCGCAATTCGCCGTCGACACGCACTGTCAGATACCCTTTTTTGCGCAGGGTCTCGAAAAGTTCCTTGTAGTGTCCCTTGCGGTTGCGCACGAGAGGGGCGAGGATGTATATCTTTTTGCCGTCAAAGGCTGACAATATGAGGTCAACAATCTTCTCGTCGGTATATTTTATCATCGGTTTGCCCGATATATAGCTCCGTGCTTCTCCGATGCGAGCATACAGCAGACGCAGAAAGTCATAGATTTCGGTGGTGGTACCGATGGTGCTGCGCGGATTGCGGTTGATGGTCTTCTGCTCTATGGCTATTACCGGCGACAGTCCGTCGATGCGGTCAACGTCAGGGCGTTCCATGGCGCCGAGCATATTGCGTGCGTATGACGAGAATGTGTCAATGTAACGGCGTTGCCCTTCCTTATATATCGTGTCAAATGCCAACGACGATTTGCCGCTCCCCGACAGCCCGGTTATGACGGTAAGCGAATTGTGGGGAATGGTCACATCGATGTTTTTAAGATTGTTGACTCGTGCGCCGTTGACTGTCAGGGCGTCTATGCGTCCCGGCAGCGCGGATGAGGGGTTTACAGCGGATATGTCAGTCTTTTGGGTCATTGTGTGTGTTGCGGTTCTTACTTCACCACCCAGTCGTGGTTGTAGACCTCTTTGTTGCGTTTTGAGCGGGTCAGGCTCTTCTTCTTTGCTACGAATACGTCATAGACCTTGCCGGATTTGTTGGGCAGGGAGGTAGAGCGTATCCATGGGTTGAGGGTGCGGAGCTGGAGATATGTCATGCCGTGTTCCTTGGCCCAGTCGGTCCATGAATCCACGGGGGTATTGACCGGCACCACATAATAGTCATAGGGCTGATAAAGCTGGTCGGCTCTCAGACGATACCCGAATTCCTTGGGATGCTCCAGTATTATCTTCATGGCAAGCAGACGGAAGGGGTATCTCATGGTCTCCTGGGGGAGCCACAGGTCAAATGCCGAGTCGGTGCCCTGTGCGCCGAGTTCTCGCGATATGCGCCCCATGCCGGCGTTATAGCTTGCTGCCACCGATTCCCAGCTGCCATACTTGGCGTAGGCGTTTTTAAGATATTTTGTAGCGGCTTCGGTTGCCTTGATTGGGTGGTAGCGTTCGTCTACATAGTCGTTTACTTCCAGCCCGTACTCGCGTCCGGTCGAAGGCATGAACTGCCACAGTCCGGCCGCTTTGGCTCCCGATAGGGCCAGGGGGTCGAAGTTGCTTTCTATGGCCGAGAGGTACACGAGGTCTTCGGGCACGCCGTTGGCTTTAAGTATCGGCACTATGATGGGCATATATCGGTTGGCGCGTTTGAGTGTGAGCAGGGTGGAGCCATGGGTAAATGCCATGGCGGTCAGCTCGCGGTCAAGACGCTCGTAGTAGTCGCTGTTGTCGAGGTCGAATTTCTGCCCGGCAAAAGTGATGCTGTGGGGCAGGGTGGGGTTGACTACGTTGGCAAACCGTGTTTCGTTGTTGTCTCGGTTTGATGCCATGACGGCTGTCGGTGTCAGCATGGCTGCGATGGTCATTGTGGCTGCGATGCTTTTGATACTCATTGATTTCATAGAGTAGATTATTGGGATATTAGATGGTGTTTAACTTTTGTTATTAAACACCCTCTTAATGTCAATGGATTGATGATGTATTAACAATCTGGATTGTATAGAGGATTAGGAGGCGGTGAGGATTATTTGAAGTGCAGGATGTTTATGTCGCCGCCGAGCTTATACTGCTGGCCGTCATTGCCTGTGGCTGTGATGACGTAGTAGTAGGCTCCGGCTGGTACGGTCTTGCCTCCGGATTTGCCGTCCCAACCCTGTTCGGGGTCGCGTGAGGAAAACATCTCTTTGCCCCACCGGTTGAATATGTGGCATTCATATTCGCGCAGGGAGCGGTAGCTGACTTTCCACTCGTCATTTACACCATCGCCGTTTGGCGAGAACGCATTGGGGCACGCCAGGTAGGAGTCCGTGATGGTCACGGCATAGGTGTGCAGGGGATGGGTGGGCATGTCGGGCTCATCACCCCATGCGTACAGTCCTACATAGCTTACGCCGGGATTGTTGAATGTAAACGTCCAGTCGGTGTCATCTGTGGTATAGTAGGGCTGCGATAGGTCTTCGGCTCCCGATATGACCCACTGGATATTGGCGCACTTGTCGGTCACCTCTGCCTTGAAGCAGATGTCGGCCGGCGCATTGCCCCCGAGTATGTCGTCGGGCACGTTTGTGCGGTTGAAGTTGGTGGGCATGTCATACACGCGGGCAGCGTATATGGCGGTGGCATAGTCGCTGTTGAGTTTCGTCCAGCCTTTTTCGGCCTCCTCCTCTTCAGGGGCCTGGGCTAAGACGCTGCTCGTGGCGGTTGAGATAGCCGCCAGCATCCAAAGTATATGCAGTCTCATAGAAGATGGTATGTACATTTGTCTGTTTTGCGTATTGGACCTCATACATGTTATACATGTGCGGTCAATTAACAAAAATACGCAAAATCCCTCGGATTATGAAACCATATGAGGCATATTAATATGCCGAGGGAAAATTTAACATTATTTTCCTAACGCCATCTGAAAAATAATGCTTAACTTTGTGGTCGCATTAGCAAAAGCGATGCCCGGGGTGTAGCACAGTTGGCAGCGCGCCACGTTCGGGACGTGGAGGTCGGAAGTTCGAGTCTTCTCACCCCGACTAAAAAATGACAGGCTTCAATTCTACAGAATCTGGAGCCTGTCATTTTTTGTGATGTATATGTGCTTGCCCTGTACAGTCAAATAAATGAGGGAGGGTAGTGCTCGGGCGCAGATTGGCCGGGATGCGGCGCAATGTCACTAACTTCGGCAGTCGTTAATACTTGAAAAGGCGTTCTTATGGAGTAGGGACATGCCATGGCATGTCGCCAAAAGCGTTGCAAATTAGGGCGTTGCGTGAGCAGCCATGCTAATGATGGGTGTTGCGTTAGCAGACATGCCATGTCCCTACTACGATGAGTGCATTCCCTAAGTTAGTGACATTTGGATGCTGTGTGGCCGGGATGCCTTGCGGTTTAATTTATGAGTGGGAGGTAGGCTCCATAGCCTTCAGCCTCCATCTCATCTTCGGGGATAAAGCGGAGGCTGGCGCTGTTGATGCAGTAGCGGAGGCCGCCGCGGTTGCGTGGGCCGTCAGGGAATACGTGGCCGAGATGTGAGTCGCCATGGCTGCTGCGGACTTCGGTGCGCGTCATGCCGTGTGATAAATCGAGGTGTTCCGTCAGTGCTGACTCTGATATGGGACGTGAGAAGCTGGGCCACCCGCATGGGCTGTCAAACTTGTCGGATGACAGAAACAAGGGCTCGCCGGTGACGATGTCTACGTATATGCCTTTGCGGTGTTCGCGGTAGTATTCGTTGGTGAACGGACGTTCGGTATGGCTCTCCTGAGTGACCGCATATTGCAGCGGTGTCAGGCGTGATTTCAGTTCGGCATCAGATGGTTTGGTATAGTCGGCGTGCATGGGGAATGTTGTTTTAATGGGTGATTGCTATCTTTTCAACAATTTTGCCATGCCGTTTGATGTATATGCCAGGGGTGAGTTTGTCATGGTCGATGGTTTCGCCTATGATATTATAGTAAGTGGCGGTGTCGTCGTCGGGCGTGTTGTCGGTTACGTCATCGGCAGCGAGTGACGGGTGGAACGTGGATATGGATTTCAGGTATTCCCACACGGCACCGGGGCGCCATTGATAGGTCATCGCGCCCTGTTGCATGGTCCAGTCGGGATTGGTGGGGCTCCATGTCTGATATTTCCAGTTGTAGATTTCAGGCTCCCACCACAGCGCGCCGTCACATACCCCTGTGGCTTTAAGCGCAGGTATGAAATATTCCATGAATTTCAGCTGGTCCTCGTTGCACTTGGCCGAATTGCTTTCCACGCCCCATGGTATTGCCGACGTGTAATAGCTGTTCATGCCGGTTTCGCATATCAGTGTGCGTTTGCCGTATTTCTGGTGTATTTTCTTGACGGCATCCACGCATGCCTCGGCTCTTGTGCGCCACATGGTGGTGTTGTCCTTGTCGGCTCCCTCCTGGGGCTGGGGGTATATCGACACTCCGAACAGGTCATAGTCCAGCGCATCGTTGACCACTCCGAGAGTCCAGTCGAGAGTTTCCCATTCCGCTCCGTGGGCGGTCATCAGTACCCTCTTTGCGTCTGGATATATCTCTTTCACCGTCCTGGCTGCCGCATTGAATATGGTGATGAAGCCTTCGGCGCCGTCGTTGCTGATGACACCGTAGTCTGTGACGGTCTTGCCGTCAGGGCTTTGCAGAAGGAATCCTCCGCCTACCTCATTGCCGATCTGTACCCATGCCACGTCCACATTTTCCTGCCGGCAGGCATTAAGCACGTCAGCGACATGGGCTGACGCAGACCGGGCAAGCCCCTCGGTGGATGTATCGGTCCATGCGGCCGGAGTCCACTGCTGCCCGGGGTGGCACCAGTTGTCGGAGAAATGGAAGTCGACCATCACGCGCTGGCCGTTGTCACGTGCTTCGCGCGCCTTGACCAGCAAGTCGGCCTTGTCACACCATACCTGCGGCGCACCGAGGCAGTAGGCATACTGGGGGTCAACGAACACCCTCAGCCTGATGGCATCAAATCCGTAATCAGCGGTCAGGGCCGGCACAGATGTCAAAGCCCCCTCCGCATCGTACACGTTGACCCCTTCGGCCTCCATCTGGGTGTACCATGAGATGTCGGCACCGAGAGCGAAATCGGGATATTTGTTTTCGGCAAGCGACATCAGCGGAGCGGCCAAACCCAGAAGTGTCGTTATAATGCAGGCAGGAGTAGTGTTTTTCATAAGCACGAAATTAAAATTAAGGTATGATACCCAAAAAAACTCTGAAAAAATAGAACGATGAAACATCCTGATTAACAGTAAGTAACCCCATCGGGCTGCAAAATCAATCAGCAGAATCAATGCAAATTTACACAACCGCTTTTGTATTTAAAAATATTTTTGTAATTTTGTACTGCCTTTACGGCGAGGTCCTATAGCTCAGTTGGTCAGAGCACCTGACTCATAATCAGGGAGTCCTTGGTTCAAGCCCAAGTGGGACCACCAAGAAGAACGACATTGATTTTCAGAGAGATAACTCAAAAATCAGTGTCGTTTTTGTATATTCGAGGACGCATTTTACTTCAAAAAAAAGCGTATCATTGCACAAAATGGATGCACTTTGCACAAAAAAGATGCAGACCGCGTGCAAGTTCGCGTGCAAGTAAAATATGGCTAACACTCGTTTCTTTCTCGACAAGAGAAATGCCAAGGAAGGCAAGCCGGTGGTGTTGAAGATTGCTATTGCACATCAACACAAGTCTGCATTAATTTCGCTTGATGCGAAAATTCTTCCCGAACAATGGGATGACAATGCGAAACAGATAGTCAAGCACCCCGATAAAATGGTGCTCAACACCTACATTAACCGCATCAAGAGTCAAGTCGATAGTCTCATAGTCCGATGGACTAACGAGGGTATCATAAACTCCATGTCGGCTTCCGATATTAAAGAACGCTGCATGGAGGAACTTGACCCAGACAGGAAAAAAGCGAAAGAGAACCAGACCACCTTCTTCTACCGCTTCAACCGATACGCAGCACGAATGAAACCGGGAAGCAAGCGCACATTCTACCACACGCTGAACCGCCTTACGGCGTTCAAGGGTGAGGATTATCTGCGGTCGTTGAAGTTCGAGGACATGACGGTGGACTGGCTGAAGGAGTTCGATGCGTTCATGGCTAAAACGGCACCCTCGAAAAACAGCCGCAACATCCACTTCCGCAATATCCGCACCGTATTCAACGATGCCATCGAGGACAACATCACCTCCTTCTACCCTTTCCGGCGCTTCAAAATCAAGGGCGAAGTGACGGCTAAGCGCGACTTGTCGGTGGAGGAACTGCGCCGCCTCGTTTACTTCGATTGCGAAGAATGTGCAGTCAAGTACCGCGACTACTTCATGCTCATGTTCTACCTTATGGGTATAAATAATGTGGACCTCTGTCACCTTAAAGAGATAACAAAAGGCCGGCTGGAGTTCCACCGCACCAAAACACATCACTTTTTCTCGATGAAGTTAGAGCCGGAAGCAATGGCTCTAATCGAGAAATACCGGGGCGAAGAATGGCTACTTGACATTCTCGACCACTGGACCACTTAGGCTTGATTAACGAAAGCGCGGTGGCGGTGTCGCAACGCCAGTATTATTTAATCGCTCTCCAATCAAACTTCTCGAGTTGATATTCAGTCCACTGCCACTTACCATTGGAATCTTCGGAAATTTCAGGATGGCTTTTAAGCAAATCTCTAATGGTTTTCTTTATGATGTAGCCACGAAGCAACATAAATCCCAAGTCAAGTAAACGTTCTTCATCAGATAAATCTTGATATTCGGAAGAATAGCTGTCAATATAGGCTTTGATATGATGTGGTAAATCAAGAGAACCATACATAAAGTATCTTTCTTTATGCAATGGTCGCTTAGAATTAATGTGGTGATTTATCTATATTCATATTCTAAAATGCGTTATGCGATTGAAGCCTTCCGGTATCAAGACCTTAGGCTTGATTCACGAAAGCGCGGCGACTAAGGCGCAACTTCAAAATAATATTTCAAAATGTATAAGGAATAAAACCATCTGAAGCGTCTATGTCAAATGACGAATCATTGAAGTTGAAGAGGATATGTTTTCCTTCAACGACACGTATTCTAACGTAATAAGAACGACCCTTCCGCAGTTCTTTCCAGCCAGAAGCCTTGTTATATGCGAGGACAGCATCAGTCGAGACTAATATCACTCCAGAATTGGCACAAACAAAGCAGATGGATTCAACGCCTTTATCTTTGAAGTATTTAGTAACGCAACTAAACCAATAGGTGCCATCAGGGTATAGTTTGGAGTTAACGATAGCCAAAGGCTTTCCATTGGACGAACGATAAATAGAACGCTCAATTTTATCAGAAGCTGAAAATTTCAAATTGTCAGGAAGAATTTCAGCTACCTGTTCAAGTGAAAGAAATGAAGCCTGATCCATAGATAATAAACTAAAGATTAACGCCATGTTCCATTAAGGTTTTCTTAATCTGCATGGCAACATGATATGCAAGATTTACAGGTACAGCGTTACCAATCATTTTATAACCATAGTTAACATCGTTATAAATGAAGATATAGTCATCCGGGAAACTTTGAACACGGGCAACCTCTCGTACAGACATACGACGATATAGATGTTCAGAACCCTCAGCGAAAACTTGAACGTTAGGAGCAAGTTTAATCATTTTGGGGGCCTGAGGATGAAGTTGGCATTGGCGACCACTTGCTTGAACGGTAAATCCGGGTTCATCCCATGAGCGAACTCTGTTGCGAGACATGAAAATAGGAGAATAAGCACCTATGAAATATTCATGATTCGGAACTGAGCATTCGTCTCCATTGGTTTTATTTTTTTCTTTGGCCGGTATGGCAGAGTCTTTCAAATCCCAAATAGCATCTCTGAGGGTTGGCTTAGAGCTTATAGGAGTTGGGTATTTGAAATCTGCAATTTGTAAATCTTTTCGGAAACCTATATAGAAAACTCGGTCGCGGTCTTCCGGAACGTCAAAATCGTTTGCATTAAGCATTTTAAGATTAACGTCATAACCAGCTTCATCGAAAAGTTTCATAAATCCATCAACTGCAGCAGAGTGGCGTTTAGCCAACATACCAGATACATTCTCCGCTACGAAGAAGAGCGGTTTGGTGTCCCGAAGGATGCGAATGTATTCATAGAAAAGTTGACCACGGGCGTCTTCAATACCCTTAAGAGAACCGGCTTCGCTCCATGACTGACAAGGAGGTCCGCCAATAATACCGGTAACGCCCTGAGGGAAACGTTCGGATGGAATCTTCCTAATATCGCCTTCGATAAGGTCAACATCGGGAAAATTCGCTCTGAAAGTAGGACATATTTTAGGGTCGAATTCATTAGCGACAAGAGTCTTAAATCCCGCGTTATGAAAACCACGGTCTAAGCCGCCTGCGCCAGAAAATAAACTTATAAGAGTCCACATATTAGTATTTCCAAATGCAATTGATTGTTAAAATAGCGGTAGGCATTCCGACAATTTGAATGTCAAATTTAAGGGATGGCTCAACATACGTGGCAGCATTGTGAATACGGAAGGAGAATTGCCAACCTCCATCCATGTATACTTCCACAGTGTTGTTCTTGCCAGGTACAAAGTCGATATGGACAATGCGTGATGGCAATGAAACAATAGGAACCTCTATCTCTGCTTTCTTTTCAGAAGATGGAAGATTAAGAGTGCCATGCATATTGAAACCTTGAATACGGGTTAACTCTTCTCTGTCAATGCTGATAACTTTATAGAAATCAAATTTACCGAGAAGATATTCAACCATCTTGGAAGGAACATCATCATGTAATTTACTTTGAAAAGAAATTTCATTGATGAAGGCTTTTAATAAGGGTATATAGACATCATTTTCTTTATCAGGCAAATCTGAAAATTTGGTGCCTAATGATTTTTCCTTAGTAAGATAGTTGAATACTGGATTTACAGCTTTCCAATAATCGTCAGAACATGGGATAGAATACCAAGAATTTCCAAAATCCAGTTGAGAACTTAAACGACTATGTTTAACAGCAAAATGATTATGTTTTAAGCTAAGACCAATTTCCCAAGTAATGGCATGTCGAATAATCAGAATATCTCTGACATCACCTGTTTCTCCATTGGTGTCAGCTTGTATAAGCAATTCAAGCGAATCATCAGAGAGTTCAGTGATTCTTGGCTCCATTGCAAAAATTTGTGCGACGGCAGCCATGGAACTTATTTTATATATTCGTTGGTCTTCAGTTGATAACGTATTCCATGCTCGTTGAGCAGCGGAGAAACAGGAATTCTGTATAAGAACACAGGGACGAACCTTGGAGATTTGAGCTTCAAGATTCATCAAACAGGCATATTCGTAGGCCCTGCCCTGATCATTACTCTTACTACTCATAGGCGAATAGCTTAGTGGATTTTGAAGATGAGATAAAATGATAATTTGGATGCAAAGTTAAAAAAAATTCGATATTTCGGAACTCGACCGCAAAGATAATTAAACAGGTGGGCGAATATCGCGCCCACCTGCGTTAAATGTTTGTTAATAGCAGTCGATAGCTTCGATGAACGGTGCGTCGGCAGGTTCGCACGAGCGGAGCGGATAGCGATCCGGCATGGCGCGTTCATCTTTATCGTAACCGAGACCTGCGCAGAAAGCGAGAGCGGCTTCCTCGGTGTCGAAAACTTCAGGCTCGGAGAAGTCGAGCATATCGTCAGAGTCAAGGTATTCTTTAAAGCCGTCAATATCATCGTTAACGAGGAAACTGATGGCAAGGGGGTCAGATATAACGTAAACTTTTACTGCCATAAAAAGAAGATTTTGAAGTTGTCTTTGTAGCTAAGTCTGTAGGTCGTAGGAGATGCCGCGCACCCCATTTTATGTGCTCTGTACCGTGGTAGTTGCGGAGGGGACCAGCAGGGCAGAGGTTTCCCATAGGAGATAGAGCGGAAGGAAGACTACGGCGAGGGTGAAGGGGTCGCCGGTGGGAGTGACTACGGCTGCGAGAATGAGGAGGGCTACTATGGCGTGACGGCGGAAGCGAGTGAAGATGGTGCGCGTCAGTATATGTAGGCGGCCCAACATCCATGCTATCAAAGGCAGCTCGAATATGATGCCCATGGTCAGGATGAGGGTGAGGAAATTGTCCATGTAGGAGTCTAAGGAGAGTGTATTGGTGACGGTGGAGGTCAGATTGTAAGTGGCGAGAAAGCGGAGAGTGAGAGGGAATACGAGCAGATATCCTACGGACACTCCGATGTAGAACATAACGGTGCCGAGGAGGTAGGCGGTGCGTGCTCCGCGCTTCTCCTCGGGTCGCAGACCCGGCTCTACAAAAGTCCACAGCAGATACAGCAATCCCGGAAACGCCAAAATCAATGCTGCCCATAGGCTCAGGGAAAAATGCAGAAAAAACTGTGTGGACAGGTTGAGGTTGATCAGTCGGATTTCAAATGGCGTTATGGCGAAGTCGGGCATCATGCTGCCTCCGAGGCTGGTAAGCCAGCGGTAGAGTATGAAGTCAGAGCTGCATGGAGCCATGATTACGTGGTCCATTAGCCAGGGCATCGCCGCAAAACATCCGGCTCCCACCGCTGTCAGCAACAGGAGTGCCTGGATAAGCACCTTGCGCAGAGCGTCAAGGTGGTCCCAAAACGGCATTTCGCCGCTGTTATTTTCCCGATTCTTTCGGGTCTGATTCATCTTTGCGGTTTACCTCGTCAGTAACTTCGTTGAGGCCGTCTTTAAACGAGCGGACACCCTTGCCGAGGCCGCGCATCAGTTCGGGTATCTTGCGGCCGCCGAACAGCAGAAGTATCACCACTGCGATTAGAATCAGTTCGCCCGTGCCGAGATTGAGAAAGCCGGTTGTCATATCGGATTATAATAATTGTTTAAGCTGGTTTATGCCCTCTCAGCAGTCATAAAACTGTGTGAAAGCTCTGGTTATCATCATGTGGTCATCGGCAGAAGCCGTCTCGCGCACGGAGTGCATGGCCCACAGGGCAGCCCCCATGTCCACTCCGCGGAGATCTATCTGCGAAGTCAGTATGTTGCCGAGAGTGGAGCCGCCGGCCACATCGCTGTGGTTGACAAAGTATTGATACGGCACGCCGGCATCCTCGCATACCGTGCGGAACACGGCTGCCGAATCGGCATCGGTCATATATTTGCAGTTGGCGTTTATCTTGATTACAGGACCTCCGCCGAGCACCGGATGGTTAGTCGGGTCGTGCTTCTCAGGGTAGTTGGGATGTATTCCGTGTGCGTTATCGGCCGAAACCATGAAGGATGACGCCACTGCGCGGAGGTAGTCTTCATCATCGCCTCCGAGAGATGCCGTGATGCGCCGGCATATGTGGGCAAGCACTGGCGATGCGGCTCCCTGCTTGGTGCCGCTGCCGGTCTCCTCATTGTCAAATATGGCCATGATGCGAGTCATGCGCTGATTGCCTTTAGATGCTGTCAGGGCTGATACGGCGGCATGTACCATCGACAGGTCATCCAGACGTCCCGAGCTGACAAACTCGTCATTAAGTCCCAGCAGACACCCTTTCGTGGTATCATACAGGCTGATGTCAAAGTCCAGAATCCGGCTGCTCTCTACGCCTAATTGTTCGGAAATCAGTCGCAACAGCAACCCGTCAGCTTCGGCGCGGTCACGTATATGTCCGAGCACAGGCAGCATATCCTTCTGCTTTGAAAGCGGATTGCCGTCGTTGACCTGACGGTTGAAGTGGATGGCAAGGTGCGGTATGGTGAGCAACGGACGGTCAATGCGTATCAGCCTTGCTTCGGGACGCAGCGGATTGTCGGTGCGGAGTATCACGCGCCCGGCTATGGATAGCGGACGGTCAAACCATGTGTACAGTATCGGCCCTCCGTAGACCTCAGTGTTGAGTTTGACGATATTTCCGTCAGTGACCATCGCGGCGTTAGGCTTGATGCGGAATCCCGGTGAGTCGCTGTGGGCCGATATGATTTTGAAACCTTCCGAGGCATTCCCGTCGCCCACGATGAAAGCAAACAAAGCGGAGCCGTTGGCCGTGGTGTAGTATTTGCCTCCGGGATGTAATTCCCATCGGTTACGGCGGTCAAGTCCGGTAAACCCGGCACCATCAAGGATATGTTTGAGTGTATGGACGGCATAGAAATTGCATACGGACGCATCCATGAAGTTGAGCAGTCCGTCTATGGAGTTTCCGAAATCTTTCATAATAGTGTATGTATTTATGAGTTAGAGAGTGAACTGAAATAGCGGCGTGTCTCTTCCTTGACTTTCTTGCGCAGAAGTATCAGGGCGAGCATGGTGTGAAATGCCATGAACGCATAGAATAGGTCACAAAGGCCTACGGCGGCCTTGAGAGGCACCACGGCAAATAGAATCAGCGAGAGGATGAAGAAGTATGTGTACCATCGTGCTTTGCGCCGCCCCCATAGGTAGCTGGCACATGTGAATCCATAGAATGAATAGCTGAACATCGACGACATGGCGAAGCACAGCACGATGGTCAGCAGAAACATATCGCCGTAGGGGATGGCCGTGCGGAACGCCTGCATGGCCACCGTCAGCCCCTGCACCTGCCCAGAGGAGATGTCGCCGCAAAGCAGTATAGCCAAGGCGGTCAGGGTACACACGAGTCCTGAATCTATGGCCGGTCCGAGCATCGCCACGAGTCCTTCCTTGACAGGTTCGGTGTTGCGCGATGCTCCGTGCATGATGGTAGCGGTGCCAATGCCGGCATCGTTGACAAATGCAGCTCGTCGTGCCCCTATGATGGCTATACCGGCGAGCGCACCCCAGCCGGCGCGGAGATTGAAGGCTTCGGTAAATATAGAGGCTATTACTCCCGGCACATCCTGCAGGTGCGTGACGATGATGTAGCTGACGAGCGCGAAGTAGAGAGCCACCATAAACGGCACAAGGTATGAGGCCACTTTGGCTATGCGTCTGATGCCTCCGAGCACCACCAGAGCCACTACGGCGGCGATGGCTACGCCTATGGCAAACCGCAGACTGACGGTGTCGGCGCCGTCCCATACTCCGGCCACGAGGGCTTCGGTCAGCTGGTTGGCGTTGAGTATGCAGAGTGTCCCGAGCATTCCGGCAAATGCAAAAGTCAGAGCCAGCGGTCGCCATTTCTTGCCGAGACCACGTTCGATGATGTGCATGGTGCCACCTTGCGGATTGCCGTCACGGTCACGTCCCTTGTATTTGATGGCGAGGACACCTTCGTGGTATTTGGTTGACATGCCCACCAATGCGCTCATCCACATCCAGAATATAGCTCCTGGTCCACCCATCATCAGGGCTATGGCCACGCCGGCTATATTTCCCATGCCGATAGTGGCTGACACGGCCGAAGCAAGAGCCTGGAGTGAACTTATTTGACCTGTGGCTTTGCCGTCGGCACTCTGCTTGGTGCGGAGCACTCTGACAGAGTGTGGCAGACGTCGCAGGGACGTGAAACCGCTGTAGCAAAACAGGAACAGTCCGCCTCCTATCAGCAGCACGAACAGCGGATAGCCACACAGTGCATCGGCTACAGAGGTGAGCCATTGCCCCATGGTTTCAAACACGGAATTTATGTCAAGTGTATGAAGTGCGGTGGTTAGTGTCGGTATCATTAAGATATTTTGCAAGAAACGGAGCCAATGTGCTAAGATATATTAAAACATTTGACATATTAAAACATTTGACTGCCTGGTAACGTTATTACAAATATACGAAAAAAGATTTCATTATATAAATACTTAACAGGTTATGCGTCATTTTCTCAAAGTTTCAAGTGCTTTGATTGCATCGGCACTTGCTGTAGTAACAATCAGTGCCCAGGAATCCGCTGTCGAAATCCCTGACGACACGGTCATACTCAATGCTAAGCCCGAGGAACTGAATACCGAGGCCCATCAGCGTATCTTCAATGCCCTTTTTCAGCCTGACGGCTGGCACTATGAGGTGCGTCAGGCTCCGCGTTTCCTTTTCGTGGATAAGAAAGGCCGTGTGGCTCTCGGTATCGGCGGCATGCTTAAAGGAACGCTGCAATATGATTTTGACGGGTCGGTTGACGGCAACGGCTCTTTTGTTCCGCATGATATACCCGTTCCGTCTGACCCGGAGATGCGGTCAGGTTTTGACGGCACGGTCAATAATTCAAAACTATATATCAAGCTGGTAGGCCATCAGGAAAAACTCGGCAACTACGGCATGTATATCGAGACTGAATTTTCGGGCGGAGAGAGCGGCAACTGCTTCAAACTGAAACAGGCATGGGCCAACATAGGCCGTCTGCGTGCCGGTCTGGCTACCGCGCTTTTCAATGATGATGATGCAGCTCCCTTTACCGTTGACGAGCAGGGACCAGCCGGTGGCACCTGTTCCGATAATGTTGGCATTCAATGGACGCCCCGTTTCGGCAAGGACAAGCAGTGGACTGTCGGAGTGGCTATGGAAGTGCCCCAGGCATCCTATACCCTGACTGACGATACTCACAAGATAGCCCAGCGCGTTCCTGACATCCCGGCCTATTTGCAGTATGGATGGGACGGTGGTGACAGCCGCGTGCGTCTGTCGGCCATCCTGCGCAATCTTTCTTATCGTGATGTCGTCACGGCAGATAACCGCACGGCCACCGGGTGGGGCGTGGAACTCAGTGGCAATATCGCCAGCATACCTAACACTACCATCTTCTATCAGTGCATGTATGGCAAAGGTGTTGCCCAGTATCTCAACGACCTCAGCGGAATGGACTACGACCTGATACCTTCGGTAGATGAAGCCGGCAAACTGATAACTCCGGGAACTCTCGGCTATTTCGCCGGCGTACAGTATGATTTTTCAAGCAAATTCTTCATGTCGGCCACCTATAGCCAGTGCCGCCTGTACAATCAGGCCTCACTCGGAGCTGATGCCTATCGTTACGGCCAGTATGTGGCGGTCAACGGAGTCTGCGAACCTGTCACCGGCCTCCAGTTCGGCCTCGAATACCTCTGGGGCAAACGCGCCGACTGCAACCACACCTCCAACCACGCCAACCGCATCATGTTAATGGCCGCCTACAGCTTCTGACCTCCCCAGAAAATACAAATATGGCGCAGCCCTTCGCCCTCCGAAGTGTCTGCGCCATATTTATTTTATATCGCAAGAGCGATACTGTTATTTTATGTAGATTTTGGTGGTTGAGGTGCCTTGGCGGCGGATGTAGATGCCAGGGGTCAGGGCTGAGGGGTTGATGCGGAGACCCTGGAGGGTGTAATATTCGGCATTTTCGTAGGAGGTGTCTGTGTTGGTGTCGGCTATGGATGAGTTTGACAGAGCCACTGTGACGGTCTCGGACCATGGGCTTTCGCTATGGAGCGTAGCATCTACAGGGACAGCCTTGACACGGTAGTCATATGTGACATCGGGTTTCAGGCCTTTCACCAGATACTGCGTGTCTGTGATGCCTGTTATGGTCATGTCGGTCTGGTCTCCGCTGATGGCCGGGGCTTTCATGCTCTTTGTGGCTGTCGCATCGCCGAGGTAGATGTATGCACTGTAGATGTATGCACGCTTCTTGGCAGCGACGGTTTCTATCTTGATTTTGAAATTCTTGCTGAGTTTGGGAAGCACTACGGTGTAGTCTTGGGCTGTCTTTTCCAATGTGACCTCGGCTGACGAAAGTGTAGTCGAACCGGATAGGGCGGATATGCGCAGTTTGACGTTGGTGTCGTTGTTAAACGATCTTGCATTTACGGTAACAGTGGCGCAGTCATAGTCTCCTATGGTAATATCCGACTTGGTGACTACACCGCCGGTTTTGCTGGTGCTGCCAAACTTGATGGCTTCGGTGGTGCCTCCTGTCTGGGTGTAAAACTCGGCTGAGCCCTCGGTGGTCCAATCCTTAGTGTAGTCGCCGCCCTTGAAAAATTTGGTTGACAGAGCCAGCTCATATTTGATGTCGCGGTGCTCGAATACATTGAGTGTATATGTGACATCGTTATCATCAGCCGGAGACCATACGGCGGTAAAGGAGTCCGGGCCGTTGACTACAGGCGTGTTGCTGCCCGATACCGTAGGTGTGGCCACGGGTGGCAGGGCTGCCTTTGCAATCCAGAAGGAGATGGAACCGTCGTTATTGCGTGTCATTTCGGTCACGGGCATACCGATGGCGCGGCCTGTGTTGGGGCTGAATGAGGGAGTGGATTCATCGGTCAGTTCATTGGCGTTGCCATAGGGCCAGAGGTCGCCGAGCAGGCTCTGTTCGTCAGGCTCATAATAGGTCTCTCCGCCGTATGTGTAACGGTTGAGTTTCAGTTCGCCATCCGCAGGTACCAGCGTCATGCGTTGCAGGTCATAGTCGTTGACCGTGTTGCCGTCCCATGCGCTTTGGCTGTAGGTCACATGTGAAATCATCAAACCATCAGCAGGTATATAGGTGTCCCAGCCCTGGCGTGCGCGGTGTTCAATGATGTAATATTCGTTGTCATCGGCCGGGTTGGTGATTTTGACGGCTTTGTCGGTGGCTGCATTGCCCGAGTTGAACACCGGGAGGGCGTAATTGGTGTTTTCAGTGGCATCATCTATTTTAAGCCAGCCCATGAATTCTTTTTCATAGGCCGAATATCCTATAGGCGTGTAACCGTCATCGTTGTAGCTGCCGGAATCCATCAGCGACCATGATGCCATGCCGAAGTGTCCCGTATATTGCGTGTCATAGAAATCTGGCAGCCCGAGGCAGTGTGAAAATTCGTGGCAGAATGTGCCGATGCCTTCCACCTTGGGTGCTCCGCTCATGACATTTAGCTCGTTGAACACGGCAAAACGGTTTATCTTGGTGGAGTTATAGTTGAGCGATTTGCCATAGTCCGACGATGCCAGATCCCACTGGCATGGCCATACCGACTCGTCAACGTCTGACGATGCCTCGCCTTCGCCGGCGTAGAGAACTATGACTGTGTCACACTCGCCGTCGCCGTCATTGTCATACTTGCTGAAATCTATCTGCCCGGCAAGACCGATACAGGCCTGAGCGACCATTGTGCCCACTCCTTTGTCGTTGCCCCAGTAATCGTTGCCGCCGTAAGTCGCACGTTTGCCCGACAGCGTGTAAGGCCCGTAGACGTCAAATTGCGGTTGGAACAGTCCGTTGGACTGGTCTTCAAAATATTGCCGTGCGCTCGTAGATCCGTCTCTGAAGAATTTCTCAAAGGTAGACCGCGGATTGCTGTCGAGAAATTTCTTGTCGGAATATTGCACAAGCAGCACCGGAATCCTGGCTTGGCCTTTGTTGACCACCTCGCCTGTCTTTTTCAACGGAGTGGCACTCTGCATCTTCACTCGTGAAGATGCGCGTGAACGCAGTATCTGCTGGCCGGAAAGTTCGGCTGCATTTTCGCTGAGGAATGTCTGTTCGGCATGACTGCGTTCGCCGGCGTTATGGGCTTTGAGTGTGGAGAGTCCCGAAGTGGTGAGGTAATGGAAGTCGGCGGCGGAACTCGTGCGTCCTACCGGGATGCCGTCGGTAGTGAGGTATATATGTCGGCGCTCATCGCCGATTTTGATTACTTCGATGGTGCTTCCGTCGCTCTGTGTTATGGTGTATATGCCTTTGCGTGCAGTCACTCCCATCGAGGGTAGCGCAAGCGATAGGGCAAGAAGTGGTAGCAAGGTCTTTTTCATGTTTTTCGGCTTATGGTTATGGGTTGATTTTACCGGAACTGCAAAATTAACTATTGATATGTATTGTTAAGTAATTTTCAGGTTAAAACTTCTAAAACAGATGATGATTTCACCATGGCGTCAACGGTTCGTCGCCGAAATCTATAAGAAGCTGCCGACCTTCGGCATTGGTATCCTGTCGGGCAGTCTGAGCGTTGTGGACTGACAGCCCTAACAATCTCACGGGGTGGGTAGTGCAGTCCACGCTTTTGGCCAGACGCAGAGCGTATTCGGTCAGAATTGCTTCGGAATCAAACAGTTCGGCCACTGTCAGGCTGCGTGTAATCTGTATGAAATCGTTGAACTTGACTTTCAGTGTGAGCGTGTGCCCTGAGAAATTCTTGCGTTCCAGACGTCCGCTGAGATCTTTTATAAGCGTTATCAGCTGCTGCTCCATCTCCTCGGGTGCCGATATGTCATGGTCAAATGTTTCCTCACACCCTACTGACTTGCGCTCGCGCACCGGGCATACAGGGCGGTCATCAATGCCACGGGCGAAATTATAGTATATTATTCCTGATTTGCCAAATTCATCGGTCAGCTTATGTAGCGGCCATTGTCTCAGCTGTAGGCCGTTATGTATCCCGAGGCTGTGCATGTGACGCGCCGTGACCGGTCCCACGCCCCAGAATCGCTCTATATCTATGTTGTCGATAAATTCTATGGCACGCGAGGGGTGGATGGTGCAGAGTCCGTCGGGCTTGCGGTAGTCCGAGGCTATCTTGGCCAGAAATTTGTTGTATGAGACCCCGGCCGAAGCCACAAGCCGGAGCCGCTGACGTATCTTGTCCTTGATTTCACGCGCTATTTCCACGGCCAATTCGATTCCCGGCTTATTGTCTGTGACATCTAAGAATGCTTCGTCAAGTGACAGCGGTTCTACAATATCGGTATATTCATGGAAAATATCGTGGATGGCGGCTGACACTTCTTTGTACACACCCATACGCCCCGGAACGAAAATCAAGTGCGGACACCGGCGTTTGGCCGTGACTGACGGCATGGCCGAATGGATGCCGTAGCGTCGGGCCTCGTAGCTTGCCGTCGCCACCACTCCGCGTGGCCCGTCGTGGCCCACCACGATCGGCATGCCGCGTAGATGCGGATTGTCGCGCTGCTCTACCGCGGCATAGAACGCATCCATGTCGATATGTATTATCTTCCTGAGCTTATCCATTGGCTGTGACACGTGGCTTGTCGGTATGTGTCAGGGGATGGATGGCGGCCTGTAGCCGGGTTTTATCCTACATCCCTGTTACAAATTTATGCATAATTATGCGGAATATATTAATCAGAGGTGTGAAAATCCGATAAAAGTTTGTCGGTGTTGCGGAAAAACATTATTTTTGCAGCGAATTGAAACAGAAGGTATTCTATCATCCGATACCGCGTGAAATGTCATCTCCGTTTCTCCTGTTTTTGTTACGTGGCACGGATGGTATTTGATTTTTTTAAGTAAGACTTAATTTTGAACTCTAATCCAAATATAAAAAGGTAAAACAAAACACAACAACTACTTAACCGCAGCGCCGAGAGGCATAAGCAACCCCCAATTTGTCTGAGTATTGACTCGGCAAAATCAAAAAAACACCATTCACAATCTAATCTCTAAAAAGAAGCGTCTGAACTAAAGTTATGGAGAGCAACGAAAAGAAGTCGAAACGCCCCCGTATAGGCGTGTCTGCCCCCATGTCGTCTGACAACTTCCAGTCAGCAAACGATTTCAACGGCAAGGAAAATTTCAGTAATTCATCATCAAACGACCGTCAGAACGACTCTGAAGGTCAGTCCGAACAGCAGGGCGGCTACCAGCCCCGTCAGTATCAGCCCCGTCAGTATCAGCAGGGCGGCTACCAGCAGCGTCCCTACGGCAACCGTCAGCAGGGTGGCTATCAGCAGCGTCCCTATGGCAACCGTCAGCAGGGCGGCTACCAGCCCCGTCAGTATCAGCAGGGCGAAGGCGGCTACCAGCCCCGTCAGGGCGGTTACCAGCCCCGTCCCTATAACAACAACCGTCAGCAGGGCGAAGGCGGCTATCAGCCTCGTCAGGGCGGTTATCAGCCACGTCAGCAGGGCGAAGGCGGTTATCAGCCCCGTCAGGGCGGCTACCAGCCCCGTCAACAGGGCGAAGGCGGTTATCAGCCTCGTCAGGGCGGTTACCAGCCTCGTCAGCAGGGCGGCTACCAGCAGCGTCCCTATGGCAACCGTCAGCAGCAGGGCGGCTATCAGCCCCGTCAGCAGCGCTCCTATAACAATCAGGGCGGCCAGCGTCCTTATGGTAACCGTCAGCAGCGTCCCGGTCAGCAGGGCATGCAACGTAACCAGTTCGGTATGCCACACGGAGGCAAGAGCTTCATCCCGCGCCCCAAGCGCATCGAATATGAGGAGACTGTCGTAGATCCCAATGAACCTATCCGTCTCAACAAATATATGGCCAATGCCGGCATCTGCTCACGTCGCGAAGCCGACGAATTCATCCAGCAAGGTCTCGTAAAGGTCAATGGGGAAGTGGTCACCGAACTCGGCACCAAAATCACCCACAACGACAAGGTGGAATATGATGACAAGGTGGTGACTCTCGAGCGCAAGTGCTACATATTGCTCAACAAGCCCAAGGATTGCGTCACTACAAGCGATGACCCCAACGGACGTCTGACGGTGATGGATCTGGTCAAGAAAGCATGTGACGAGCGCATATATCCTGTAGGCCGTCTGGACCGCAACACTACCGGTGTGCTCCTGCTCACCAACGACGGTGACCTTGCATCCAAGCTGACACATCCCAAGTATGTCAAGAAGAAAATCTACCATGTATGGTGTGACAAGGATATCGCCGAGGAGGATATGCAGCGTATCGCCGACGGCATAGAGCTTGAGGACGGCCCCATCCACGCCGACGCTATCAGCTATGCCACCATGACTGACCGCAATCAGGCCGGTATCGAGATACACTCCGGACGTAACCGCGTGGTGCGCCGCATATTCGAGAGCCTCGGTTATCATGTGACCAAGCTTGACCGTGTGTATTTTGCCGGTCTGACCAAGAAAAATCTTCCGCGCGGACGCTGGCGTTATCTCACCCAGGAGGAGGTCAATTTCCTCAAGATGGGTTCGTTTGAATAATCGCCGACAGCTATCGACAGAGATATAACAGATAATTTATGAAGCGTACTAAAATCAAAGATATCTTCGCGCCCGAGCTTATCGGGCGTGAAGTCAATGTGAAGGGTTGGGTCCGCACACGCCGCGGCAACAAGAACGTGCAGTTCATTGCCCTCAATGACGGCTCGACCATCAAAAACATCCAGATAGTGCTCGACCTCGCCAAGTTTACCGACGAGGAGATGCTAAAGCTCATCACCACAGGCTCGAGCCTTGACGTGACCGGTAAGCTCGTAGAGTCGATGGGCAAGGGGCAGACTGCCGAAATCCAGGCCGAGAGCATCACTGTGCTCGGCACCGCAGACCCGGAGGAATATCCTCTCCAGAAGAAGGGTCATACGCTGGAGTTCCTTCGCGAAAAGGCTCATCTGCGCCCTCGCACCAACACCTTCGGCGCTGTGCTCCGCATCCGCAGCACTCTCGCTTTCGCCATACACAAGTTCTTCCAGGAGCGCGGCTTCTTCTATCTCAACACTCCGCTCATCACAGCGAGTGACTGCGAGGGCGCAGGAGCCATGTTCCAGGTGACCACTCTTGATGTGGAGAATCCTCCGCGCACCGATGACGGCAAGGTGGACTACTCGCAGGATTTCTTCGGCAAGTCCACAGCCTTGACCGTATCGGGTCAGCTTGAAGGCGAACTGGGTGCTACGGCTCTCGGTGCCATCTACACTTTCGGCCCGACCTTCCGCGCCGAAAACTCCAACACTCCGCGCCACCTCGCCGAGTTCTGGATGATTGAGCCGGAGATGGCTTTCTATGACATCGCCGACAATATGGAGCTGGCCGAGGAGTTTATCAAGTATTGCATCCGCTATGCCCTTGACAATGCTGCCGACGACATCGATTTTCTCGCCCAGATGTATGACAAGGAGCTTGTGGAGCGTTTGCACCATGTGCTTGACAACGATTTCGTGCGCCTGACCTACACCGAGGGTGTCAAGATACTCGAGGAGTCAGGCAAGAAGTTTGACTTCCCCGTATATTGGGGTGCCGACCTCCAGAGCGAACACGAGCGTTATCTCGTGGAGGAGCACTTCAAGCGTCCTGTCATCCTGACCGACTATCCCAAGGAAATCAAGGCTTTCTATATGAAACAGAACGCCGACGGCAAGACTGTCCGCGCCATGGATGTCCTCTTCCCGAAAATCGGCGAGATTATCGGCGGCTCAGAGCGTGAGGAGAACTACGAACTGCTTACCCAGCGCATCGAGGAGCTCAATATCCCCATGAAGGATATGTGGTGGTACCTCGACACACGCCGTTTCGGCTCTGTGCCTCACTCGGGCTTCGGTCTCGGATTTGAGCGTCTGGTGCTCTTTGTCACCGGCATGACCAACATTCGCGACGTCATCCCCTTCCCGCGCACTCCGGGTAACGCTGAGTTCTAAGCATTTAGACCCATCGTAGTTGGGACATGCCATGGCATGTCTGCTGACGCAACACCCCTCATTAGCATGGCTTTAGGGGACATGCCATGGCATGTCCCTACTGCGTACGAACGTCATCATAGCATTATCATAGGCATTGCGGCTCGCCGCAATGCCTATGTTTTAGATAAAAGTCGTGTTTGTTTGTTGTATAGTTGAAAAGCTTTATTTTTGATATATGATTTGCAAAGCGGTTATAACAAAAATATTACCCGGGAAACTGAGAGTAAAGACACTCCAGGCGGCGTCAGGCTGTAGCGGATGCTCGGTGGCGCAGTCATGCTGTAGCAGCAAGACATCGGCTCGGACCTCATATCTGACAGTCGCCGTCGCCGTCACCGACGCTGCTCCATATCATGTAGGTCAGGAGATATATCTGGAGCAGTGCGGCACGACACGACTCCCGATGATACTCTACAGCGTAGTGATTCCCGTAGTCATCCTCGCATTGCTGATAGTAGCCTTTCTTGACCACTCAGATCCCACCCTCGGCACCACCCTCGGCATCATCGCCGTAGCCCTCTACTTCATCTGTCTCTTATACACATCTG